>ERZ1673702.25-NODE-25-length-256999-cov-68.872132_pt1 | contig 256999 bp, 271 predicted proteins | sample MGYA00580232_ERZ1673702 | MGnify/ENA primary metagenome ERZ1673702 (study PRJEB41218, sample SAMN15661792) | gut metagenome | host: Homo sapiens | place: Canada: London | collected 2015-08-20/2019-03-30 | study: EMG produced TPA metagenomics assembly of... | reverse complement strand
GTAGAGCTTGCTCTACCAACAGTTGACAATTTAATATTTTAAGCCGATATAGCTCCCTCAGTGGAGTGAACACGGAACGTAATTCAATTTCCAGTAGAGCTTGCTCTACCAACAGTTGACAATTTAATATTTTAAGCCGATATAGCTCAGTTGGTAGAGCAACTCATTCGTAATGAGTAGGTCGGGAGTTCGAGCCTCCCTATCGGCTTATTTTTAATGTATTTAAACTATATTTTTTAATAATATTCATGCTATATTAAAACTGCACAAGGTAAAAGATGTCTTTCTTACAAAGAACTACCAACAAACATATTCAAGCTTCGGGTTAGTTCTCGACTAGAAAGGGGGCTATATGGATAATTTCAATATTAGCTTATTACTAATCTTTATGATTTTATTTGTATTAAAAAACGGCTCTCAATTAAATAATTAAGAACCGTTCAAGCTTCTAAAGGCATCGGTAGCTTAGGAAACTACCACCTTGTGTTTCTATTATAAACTATTTTTCCAAAAATTTCAACCCCATGCCGGTTTTATTTATAATTTCTGAAACCATAACCAGTCGAAATCGTTCTGCCAATTGATTTTATTTTTCCGCTTATGCAGTGAAAACACTGAGAAGGATTTTCGTTTATACAAATTTTATTCGGATAAATCTCATATTTTGCTCGGTATTCCGTTGTCGTAACATTTGGCATAACTACATTTGCGCCACTCTGTAATGCGATTATTCTTCCGTTTGGATTTAGTGTTTCCATTGCTGTAGTTGCCGGAATATTGATATTTTTCAGCATAATCCTTGTCAATGCCATAACTTTTAATGCCAAAGTAAAATCGCCATTTGGGCAATCTTTTAAAGGAGTATGCGGATGAGCAATAAATGGCCCAATCCCCACCATATCAGCATTAATTTCCTTAAAAAACAAAATATCTTCTGCAAGAGAATTTATTGTTTGCTCAGGAAGTCCTACAAGACACCCTGTTCCGACCTCATAACCTAATTTTCTTAAATCTTTCAGACATCTAACTCTATTTTCAAAATTCATATTCGGGTGCATTTTTTTATACAATTCTTTATCAGTCGTTTCAATTCTAATCAAATACCTATCTGCACCACAATCTTTAAATGCTTTGTAATCATCAAAACTTCTCTCACCAACGCTAAGAGTTAAAGCGACATCCAAATCTTTTATACCTTTTATTACCTTGCAAAGAACATCCCTTGAATAATATTCATCCTCTCCAGATTGAAGAACAACAGTTTTATACCCCATTTCGACAGCTTTTTTAGCATAAAAAATAATATCATCATGTTCAATTCGATATCTGTCAAGCTCTTTGTTTGCACATCGTAAACCGCAATACTTACATGTTCTTTTACAAATATTAGAAAACTCAATAAGTCCACGCAAATGCACTTCTTCGCCAACATTTTCTTTTCTAACTTTGTCAGCAAGAGAAAATACCCAATTATTTTGGCTATCATCTTTTAAAATTTCTATTATTTCTTTTTTAGAAAAATCTTGCATTCTTCCCCTTTACGCCATTGCTTCCTCTTGAGTATGATTATTCATAGGATTCCAAGTATCCTTCAAATTATTCTTAATCAAGTTTTGGTAAAATGCTTCTTTAAAATCCAAAAGTTCCATTTGTTTTTGAAGCTCTTCCATTTGCTTTTGGGCTTTTAATTTAGTCGCCTGAATAATCCCATAACGTTCAGGAATAGTACTATCTCCGACAATACAAAGATCAATATACCTTTTAATCGCTTTATTTTCAGTTCCAACAGCACGCAAACATTTAACAATTTTTACCCAATCCAAATCGTTATCAGAAAACATTCTGATATTATTTTTATCCCTTTTTACGAACGGGAAAAAACCACTTTTCGCCCAAAACCTAAGAGTATGCTCAGAGACATCCATTTTATCAGCTACTTCTTTAATTGTGTACATACATGACCTCCTAAAAATAAATTAACACAAAAGCACCCGATAGTTAATAGTAACTATCAGGTACTTTAAATAGACTTAGCTTCTTTACCTCTCTGCATCTTGGCATCTATAATAGTTTTGCTACATCCTCAACGATTAAATCTGTTGTTAAGTGGTAACGGTTATAAAGTTCTTCAAGAGGTGTTCTGTCAGTAAATTCCTTTTTACCACCAAAATTCAATACTTTCATAGCAGAATTTCCATAGTAACGAGCAACTTTTTCTCCAAATCCGCCATCTAAGATACCGTCTTCTAGGGTAATTACAACATTGTGATCTTTTTTCAACTCGTCAAGAAGCTCTTCATCAACACCTGTCATAAATATAGGGTTAATCAATGTTGCATCAATATTCATTTTTTCCTTCAAAGCTTTTTTAACATCTTTTCCTAAGTTAAAGAAATTCCCTAGCCCCAAAATTGCAACTTTTTCACCTTTTTCAACAAGTTTAAACTTGTTCAATTTCGAATAATCTGTTGTGTCTTTAACACCTGTTGCTTCAAGCGAAGTCATCGGAACACGAATTGCAATTGGATGTTCAGTTTGATTTAGTGAATATTCTAGCATCGCTAGATATTCTTCTTTGTTTGTAGGGGATAAATAAACAAGGTTTGGAATATTTGACATCATTGAAATATCAAAACTTCCCAAGTGAGTTGCATCGGCGTTTGAAATCCCGCCCCAGTAAACCAAAATCGTTAGCGGAGAATTATTCAAACATAAATCTTGAGACAATTGGTCATAAGTTCTTTGAACAAATGATGTCATAATTGCCAAAATAGGTTTTGCGCCCATTTTAGCAAGGGCTGAAGAGTAGGCAACAGCGTGTTCTTCTGCAATACCAACATCAGTATATTGTTTGCCAAGTTCGTTTCTAAATTTTGTATCAAATCCAAATACACCAGGAGTTGCTGCATTTACGGCGATTACTGTTTTATCTTCTTTTGCTTTTTTCAAAATAAAATCTTTTGTAATTGAATTATAATCTTCAACTACGGGCGCAGGTTCTACTTGAGTAGGTTTTTCATCCAATATTCCTGGCATAACCCAGTGAAAAGCTTCTTTATTTTCTTCCGCAACTGCCAAACCATGACCTTTTGCGGTTTTAATGTGCATTACAATCGGATAATTAATGTCTTTAACTTTTTGGAAAGCATCAATAAGTTTTTCTATGTTGTTACCTTCATCGACATATAAATAATCAAACCCCATAGCTTTAAACAAATTACATTCTGCTTGTCCTTTTGTATCTCTGAGAAGTTTTAAATTAGCATAAATTCCACCATAATTTTCAGCAATAGACATATCATTGTCATTTAGGATAAGAATAATATTTGAACCTAGAGCTGCAGCATTATCAAAACCTTCAAATGCTTCTCCACCGCTTAATGAGCCATCACCGACAATTGCAACAACATTTCCTGCCTCACCTTTCAAGTCACGAGCTTTTGCAACTCCAACTGCCAAACTTGCAGCAGTTGACGTATGTCCGACCTTAAATAAGTCATGTTCGCTTTCTTCCGGAGCAGTATAACCTGTGTATTTCAAATAGTTTTCAGGGTTCATAAACCCTTCTTTTCTTCCGGTTAAAATCTTGTGTGGATAACATTGATGAGAAACATCAAACACAAATTTATCTACAGGAGAATTGAAAACATAGTGCATCGCAATAGTCGTTTCAATAATACCTAAATTTGGTCCCATGTGTCCACCGGTTGTATTTACTTTTTTTATAATCAAATCACGCATTTCGTCTGCAAGAAAATTCATTTCTTGGACAGACAAATTTTTCAAATCATCAGGGGTATTAACTTTGTCTAAAATCATCTTGTAATCTCCTTATTTATACATTTTTGCCCATAACATAGGCTTCATTCATATATCTTGTACGTTTAACTTCATCTTCTTGCCAAACGCCTGCTGCGTAAAGTAAACCTTTTTCTTTAGCATCTTCAAGACAAGCAATAAAACCTCTCAAACCATCAAAAGTTCTTTCTAACGCTTGCTCTCTCATGTCAGCAGCGGTTGCGATGAAATAAAAATCTTTTCCAACCATAGAAGTATATCTTGAACAACATCTATCAATAAGAGTTTTAAGTTGTCCATTCATTGTATAAAAATACACAGGTGTAGCCATAACAATAACATCAGCCTGAACCATTTTTTCTAAAACTTCCGGAGCATCATCTTTTTGAGAGCAAGCTATGTAGCCGTTTTCGTTACATAATCCGCAACCTGTGCAGTAATTAATCTTTTTATCTCTCAAAAATATTTTTTCAACATCATGTCCAACTTCTTTTGCACCCTTCATAAATTCATCACACAAAGTATCTGAATTTCCACCTTTTCTTGGGCTTGCAGATAAGATTAAAACTTTTTTACTCATAATATTCTCCTTATACAATTATTATTTTACAGTTGAGAGTACACTCTCAGTCAAGCCCCTATTTTATTAATTTTTAATATTTTTTAATAAATTATCCAATCCTTCCACCGCAAGCGGTCCCACTTCCTTTGCAAGGAAGGTTTTCGCATATAAATCATATAAATATTTTATGCTAAACTATTTATATGAAAAAGATTTTATGTTTTGGAGATAGCAACACATATGGATTTATCCCACAAAGCGGATTAAGATATGACAAAAATACTCGATGGACAGGAATTTTGCAATCTCTTTGCAGAAACGAACTTGAAGTTATTGAAGCCGGTTGCAACAACAGAACCGCATTTATTGATAATCCTGCAGGTATAGAACAAACCGGTTACAAAATTTTGCCAAAATATTTAAAAGCCGAATACTTCGACATAATAATTCTAGCAATCGGAGTAAACGATTTACAATTGTTTTTCAAACCAACATTAAAAGAATTTGAACAAGGGATAGAAAAACTAGTTCAAATAACAAAAGAATTATCACCAAAGTCTAAAATAATTCTCACCTGCCCAGCTAAATTAAATTTAGATGGTATAAATAACGGAATATTCAATTATCAATTTGATGAAATTTCTGTTGAAAAATCTTATCATTTACCACAAATTTATAAAAAATTAGCAGAAAAACATGCGTGTAAGCTTGTAGACTTAAACGAGATTGCCAAAGTTTCTCCTCTTGACGGACTTCATTTTTCAGCCGAAAGCCATAAAACAATCGCAGAAAATTTATATAAAAACCTAAAACAAACTATTTAACATTTTTAACCATTTTATTAAATATTGACACTAAAACATTAACCGTATCATCTACTGAATGATTATTTTTTCTTAGGCTTTTTAGGCTCGTTAAATAGTCAGTATCAAAAGCGATAACTTCACCACGTTTAAACAAATAAAATTGGTCTTTATCAAAAAAAGAAATATTTTCCTGCGATAATACATAATCAGGATATTCTTTAGTTGCTTTTTGAAATTTTTCTTTAATTTCCGGATTTGTTAAACAGTGCGGATAATTATAAAACTTTGCGCCAAAAGATGGTTTATTGTTTAATTGAACTTTTCCTATCATATATACATTACTCCCTTTTTAATTTAATAATAGTTTAACAATATATTCCACTAATATTAATTATTTTGTTACAAAAAATATAGTAACAATTTTTTGAATATAATCTAATGCTTTTAAATTTGTCAAATTTTAAAATACAAATATGAATTTAATTTGGTACAATAGCTTAAATAAACCAACTCTCAATCCTCCAGCAGAAACATTTGCGCCCGTGTGGGGAGTTTTGTATTTTTTGATGTTACTTGCCTTTTGGTTAATGCTATATTCTGACACCAATAAAGACAAAAAGCCTGCAATAATATTCTTTGTAATTCAATTATTACTAAACCTCTCTTGGAGTCCCGTATTTTTCTACTTCCATAATATCAAGTTCGCCTTTGTTATAATTACATTGCTGACAATATTTTTATTACTCACAATTGTTGCTTTTTTCAAGATTTCAAAAAATTCTGGATACTTATTAATACCATACTTACTATGGTTACTTTTTGCAGTATACCTAAATTTTGAAATTATTAGGTTAAATTAATTACTTAATTTTCTTCAAAGATGAAATAAAGTTGTTATGTTCAACATCTCCATCAACTTTAGTCAAGAAAATTTGACAATCCTTTTCATTCGCATCAATTGGCGGCAATTGAGAGATTTCTGCAGAATAATAGTTACGGTCATTTCTACTACTAAGAGGAATTCTGTTTGCTAAACTATTTAATGAAATATTTCGCATAAATCCCGCAAAACCTTTATTTTTATTACTAAATTTTGTATAAATTCTCAAAGCAGCATCACTGTTTTCAATATCATATCTTCCTACAATAAATGAACTTAATTGTGGTGCAGATGATTTAATCATCATTCTTTCAACAACATTATCTTTTATCGACAAAGTTCCTGTAATTTTATCAAAATTACCCTCTGGAATATTCACCAAATCTGAGAATGTTGACGGACTAATCATTACTAAAGGATTTCTGAACAAGGCAGCGAATTTCAAAATATATTCAACCAAACCTACTTTTTGAATAGTTCCATCCTTAATTAAGAATTTCACAGCTCCATTTAATTTCATACTATCATCAGTATTCAATTCTATCAAACCACTTGCCTTGCCAGAGATTTCTCTTGGAAGTGTTAATAAAGTTGTTGCAATAATATCAGAATTTACATCCAAAATACCTAATTTCAAATTGTATTTATGTTTTTTTAAATCACAATTAACTTTTGCAGACGAATGTCCTTCTGCTATCGCAAAACGGTTTGAATACATATTCAAAACACTATTTTTATCAAGCGAAAGCGTCGCTTTTACATCTTCAAAATTAATATCTTTGTATTTACCCTCTTTTATGTGCAAAACACAATCTTCTACAACAAAATTACCAATATCAAATGTTGGAGTGTTGTCATCATTGTCTTTTGCTTCGCCAGAAGGTCTTACATCAAATTTTTCACTTGTTATGGCTTCTGAATTTTGATTATTTGCAGATGCAATAAATCTTTCAACATCAATATTATCAATTGTCAAATTCGTATGTTTTACAACAATTGGGAACTTTATTTGGTTCAAAAGATTTCCGGTAAAATCGAATTTTGAACGTCTATAACCACCTTGAGCAGCTAAATTCAGCAACCCATCGCTTGTTGTCATTTCGCCATGTTTAACAAAAACCCTCTGAGATGGAATAAAAACTCCATCCATAGAAAGATTTCCGTTCAAATACGGATAACTTTCCCCATTAATCATTTCCATCTTACCGGCGATTTTACCCTTTTTAAACATCTTATCGCCAATCAAGACATTCAAAAACTCACTCGGTAATGGTTTTGGAATTTCAAAACCAAGATTTTTAACAAACGGTTCTGATTTAGAGAAATCAACATTTCCGGCTAATTTTACAACCGGCTTGACCTTTTGCACTTGTTCTTTTGTAAAATTATCCGGAACAATATAATAATCAATTGATTTTATGTTCAATAAATTACTTTCAAAATGCAAATCGCCATTAACCCCTCTGATATAATTAACAGGGGTTAAAGATGCGCCATCTACAAGGATATCTTGACCTTTTTTTACGCCAAATAACCACAAAATATCAATCTTGTTATTTTTTGATTTCAAATCAATTCTTGTTTTTGTCGAACCGCCAACCAACTCAATCTTTGTTCCGACCATCCTTGACAAATAATTTAACATAAAATCGTTCGTAACAACCGCACGCGCAACAATATCCGTATCAATAGATTTCAAATAATCCTTCACAGAACCTTGCATTTCAACTTTATTTTCTTGCTTGTTGTTATAATACCCTTTAAAATCAGACAATTTAATATCACTTTTCGTCATTGCAATTTTGCCCTTTTGCAACAATAACGGAATATTACTCAACGGAACAATTTTACAAGAAATTTTATTTAAGTTTACAACACCATTCAAATCATTGTTTGAAAGTTTTATATTAAAATTGAAATCACCTTTCAAATCCTTAAAATAGCTCAAAGGCTCATTCAAATTGTTTTCCACAACATTAGAATCAATAAGAGTTAAAACATCTGCAACATCTATTTTCTTTGAAAAAACTTCTAAATTATAATTTTTCTTTTTGTCAGCCCAAGCATTAAAAAATATCTTTGAGTCATTAAATATCAAGTAACAATTTTGAACCCAAATCGCCTTATTTTTAATAAAAACCGCATTTCTATCAGCCAAATTAAAATGAAGATTTTTACCATCTTTTTTAATATCTGATGTCAGGTTAAAATGTACATATCTGATAACTTTTTGAGTATTATCAATTTTTAAATCATCAGCCTTTAAAGTTACATAAGTCGATGGCTCAATCTTGTACAAAAACACAGATTTTTTCACATACAACAACGAATCAAAGAAATCAAAATCCCATTCATTTTTTTTCTGTTCTTCTTTTTTGGGCTGCGACAAATCCATCAACTTATTTACATCGGCAAAAATATAATCCGCACCTAATTTTTGGATAATTATGTTTTTGTCAAAAATTTCCTTAAGCGAAATTACCGTGTCAAACTTGTTTACGCTCAACAAACTTGCCCCTTTTTTAGATACAGAAAGTTCATCAACTTTAAATTCTATTACAGGAGAAAGCGATGTTTTTAACTCAGGATGAATAATTACAATATCCAAACCCGCATATTTATTAACAGTTTTTTCAACAAAACTAATAAATTTCGGTTGCGAAACCGCACAAGGCAAAACCTTCAAATAAACAACAAAAGGTGTTGCAGCAAGCATTCCCGCAACTACAACCAAACTAGTTATAATCTTTGCCTTTTTACTCATCACCATAACAAAATTATATCATGAAATATTTTATGCTATTATTTAGTTATGAAAAAGCTTGTTTTAACTCTATTTTTAGTTCTATTATTTTCATCGCAAAATACTTTTGCGCAAACACAAGAACCATTAAAGGCTCAGCTTACAATGCGAGATGTAGTTGTGTTTAGCAACAATAAAAACACTCTTTTCGGGCTTAAAGACAAATCCGGAAATATCGTTGTAGATGCACAATACAAAAAGCTTATTCGTCTTGGAACTTCCTCATGGATTATAAATAAAAAGAACAAATATGGCATAATGGACAGTTCCGGCAATATTCTTGTTGAGCCAAAATTTCGCCACGTAGACAGAATGGTGTTAAAATACGTAAAACTCGGCAATGAAAATGATTACGGGGTTTACGATGAAAAAGGAGAAATTATTCTTCCAAACGAGTATATGACAATAAATATGCTTTTTGGCGGAATGTTTCTTATCAAAAAGAACTACAAATACGGCGTAGCAGACAGAAATGGAAACATTATTCTTAAACCGATATTTGATGAAATCTATATGCCAAAACCGAATATTATGCGAATAGAGTATAACGGGCAATGGTATGAAATTGAACAAATTGCAGGTGGAGAAATTGAGTTACCGGAAGATGTTAAAAACATCAAAGAAAATAAAAATTTTAAGGTAACAGAATTTGTAAAAGACCCACTTACCGCATCAGGTTATTCTGCCGTAACGTTCACAGATTACTTCCTAAAAATCTTCTCATCAATTTCACCATCGCACGAAGAAACAATTGATGAATTGATGTTATCACAAGGCGCAGACACAGTGAATATTTTTATAAAATGTACATGGTTGCCGAAATACCCGTTTACATTCGCTAAAAAATATTACCATAACATCAGAACTCCAAATAACGGTCCACTAAGCAACGTTAAAAGCGATTTAAAAAAGAAATTAGACTAGTGCTACGCACGTAGTCCTCTGTGACAAAATTTGTTCATACCTCATATATTGGTATAATGTATTTCTACGCACGTAGTCCTCTGTGACAAAATTGGTTCATACCTCATATATTGGTATAGAGTTATGCTACGCACATATCTCTCTGTGACAAAATTTGTTTATACCTTATATGACAAATTTTGGTAAAATATGAAAAATGACATGTCATCGCACACTTGTTGCGCGATCTTTTATCAACATTGATAGATCTTAAATCAAGTTCAAGGTGACAATTACAACTGTAGGTTGTTTCTAACTCAACAACAGATCCTTACGGTAATTGTTTAAAATAGTTTGGGTCAGTCATCGCCTTATAAGTACAACCAATTCCATTTCGTTCTCCTGAAGATGTTTTTGAACAAATATCATAGTGAGTATGTGGCGCACCCATTGGTAATAATTTCCCTTCTTCTGTCAAATCAAACGTAAACAAATCATGTCCCCACACATTTGGACCTTTATTAATTCCATTTATATCTACGGAAATAAATACTGCTTTATATTGAGGGTTACTATTTTCAAACATAATCAGAGTTCCATCCGTTAAAAGGAATTGACCATCATCTAAAAGACTGTAATCAATATTTCTTGTTTTTGAATATGTCCTATAAATATTTTTTTGCTCTTGCAAATGCTCATAAGCAACATTTGGCACACAAGCTCCAAGTTCTGTTCCAAAGCCACAATCTTTCAAAACGTTAAGATATGGTTTTAATTTTTCTTTTAATGAGCGACTTGGAATACTTGTAGAAGTAATTGTTTCACCTTCTTCTTCATTTGCAAGATTTAGAGCCTGCTGAATAATTGACGCATTTTTTTTCAATGCTATTTCAAGTTCTTTAGCTCTATGATTTGCAACAAGATTCGGAATAGTTAATGCCGCAACAACTCCGATTATACCAAGCGTAATTAAGACTTCCGCCAGGGTAAAACCTTGACTATGAGAGAGTTTTAGCGATTGCCCCCCCCCCGACGAGCCAATAAATGCTTTTTCATAAAAAATTCCTTTCTATCTTTATAATTTACATCTACATTTTAACAAATTTTTTGATGTTTTTCAAGTAATTGTCCAATTCTTCCCTATTTGTTATAGGGAAGATACCCGAAGGGCAGATGGGTGAAAGCTTATAATATTTCCCTTACTGGATAGCACCCACCTTTCATCCTCCCTCATTAGGGAGGAATTTGTTTCGCTTAGCTGCTTCACTTCTTAGCTGCCTAGCTACTTTTGACACCGCCTTTGCCTCTTTGCATCTACGCATCGAAATCTTTGAAACTATCTTATAAAATTTGTTGCAATTTTATTTTCCGGTTGTGGATGCTCAATTCCTGATTGTTTACCTAATTCAATACATTTCAATAACCAAGCCATATTTTTTCCCAAAACTCTCATTATTTGCAAGCCTTCTTCATCTTTTCTTACATCATCTGGAGAATTTTGCGCACCATGAACCATACACCAATAATTTGCAGATACTACAGGCATTTGGTTGATTGTAAAATGTTTTGTTATTGCCTCAAGTGAAGCAGTAGTTCCGGCACGTCTTGCGGAAACAACCGCCGCTGCAGGTTTAAATGCAAAATATTTTCCACCTGCATAAAACGCTCTATCCATAACTGACAATAATCTTCCTGCCGGATGCGCATAGTAAACAGGAGATCCAAAGACAAAACCGTCAGCCGTTTTTGCTTTTTCAATAATTTCTGCTACAATATCATCTTTGAATACACAACCTTCATTTTTACGGCAATATCCACAACCAGAACAATCCCTAATTGCATCTTTTCCAACTTGAATAATTTCTGTTTCAATTCCGTTATTTTCTAATGATTTTGCAACCTCAGACAATGCCGTATAAGTACATCCTTGTAAATTTGAACTACCATTTACTAACAATACTTTCATAATATAAACCTCCATTGACATAAATTATAACAAAAAAGAACCTATTTTAACAGGTTCTTTTTAATTTTAGGAAAAGCCGGCTGAAAAGATTTATTTTATTTGTCAAGAAGCAATTTATGTGCCGGCATAGAAATTTTTATATGCAACACCTTTTTCGGTGCAATATTTGTCTATTTCGTCTGATATTTCTTTAAAATATTTTGAATCTTTTTTGTTATAAATACTTTGATACAATGATTTGAATATTGGATATTCTTCTTCTATAAACTTGAACATTTTTGTTTTAAAATTCGTTCTCAAGTTTAACATATCAAACCAGTATTCGTCAACATAATCTTTAGTTTTGTCAATTATTAATTTGAAATCTGTGATTTCTGGAATAACCGGAGCAACAAAGACTACTGTCCTAATACCATTCTCCTTCAAAATCTTTAAGGTTTCAAGTCTTTTTTCAATACTTGTTGCACAAGGTTCTAATTTTTCTCTCATTTTTTCGTTAAGAGTACTTAGAGAAATTGCAACTTCAACATGTTGCATCTTTTTAAATTGATCAATATCTCTTAAAACCAAATCCGATTTTGTAACAATCGTAATGTATGCCGCAGAAAAAGCCAACTGCTCCATAATTTTTCGGGTAATTCGATATTTTTCCTCATAACAATTGTATGGATCTGTAACTGTGCTAATCATAACCTTTTTATCTTTGATTTTAAAAAGGTTAATTCTTTTGTTGGTATGTTTTACGTCAATAAAATCACCCCAATCTTCTTCATGTTTGCTAAAGCTCACCATATAAGCAGCATAACAATAAAGACATTTCATTGGACAACCGACATAAGGATTTATAACAAAATCCAAAGTTGAAAGTTTGGTTTTGGTTAAATAATCTTTTACACGTGTAATATCTTCTACTACCATAAGTAGATGATACGGGGATTTATAGCTCTTGTCAACAGAACGTTTTTCTTATTCGTGAACGCATATATCTTTTTCAATAATCGCCGGAGTTTGCGACATAATAATGGTTTCAAGGTATTTATCATTGTTCTTCTTAATTTCTTCAGCGATTTTTTTGATTTCTTCATTACTTGTGAAGTAGTGCTTCACAGCATACTTTATCACGGTCATGCCCTTGTTCTGATTTTTTTCAAATTTATAAATATCATATTCGAAATATTTCTTAGCATTTTCGCAACCATTCACAAGAAAACTTATTGCAGCCTTATCAGATTTTTTATTTTCAATTAATTTTAAAAGAACGCTATTTTCAGTGTTTTCAACTGTTTTATCAAAGTTTTCAGCATATTTAAGCGGATTATTTTCATTTGGATAATAATAAACTCCAACCATTTTTGACCAATTCCCGACATTTTCATTTTTGCGAAAATATTCATTACCATAACCTTCAGTTTGTGGAGCTATGGCACTATATTTCAAGGTATAAACTTCATTTTCAAAATGAATTTCTTCTGCCTGACAAATTAAATTTGGAATTAAAAATGCTAAAATTGCAAATACAAATTTTTTCATACATAAATTTAAACACATTTTTGTGAATAAATAATTGTACAGTTAGGCAGTATTTGGATAAATATTTACATTTACAGGACAGCACCCATCCCTACCCCTCCCCTCACAAGGGAAGGGAAGTTTTTATTACAACCCTTCATTCACTGTCGTAAAATCTTTTCCTCCAACAGCTTTGTAAATATTTACAGTCGAAATCAAATAATTAATTTTTCCGTTAACTTCATCTTTTTCAGCAACCAAAAGTTTCTCTCTATCCTTCATTAAATCAAGGTTTGATTTAGCACCAATATCATATTTTTGGTTAGCTAATTGAAATTTTTCATTTTCAAGATTATAACGTTTTACACTTTCCTTATAGTTCAACTCTCTTGTAATTGCACCTCCAAGAGAGTTATTAACTTCTTGAATGGATGTAAGAATTGTTTTTTCATACATTTGTTGCGCTTTTTCCAGTTCAAGTTTTTTGTATCTCAAAGTAGCCATTTTCATACCGCCAGTAAACAAATCAATTGATGGAACAAAGCCTATCAAAGATTTGAAAGTATGATTTCCAAAAATATTAGTCAAATTGTAAGCGCTAAAACCAGCTTGACCATAAAGAGTAAATTTTGGCAAAAAATCTCGACGTGCAACTTTTACATCAATCCCGATTTTCTGCACATAATCTTCTGCTTTCAAATAATCCGGTCTATACTGAATTACTTCAGCATTAATCCCTGATGGCAACGGAATTAATGCAATATTTTCATAACTGCCTCTTTTTACTTCTGATAAATCCTTTTCTCTCAGACCTGTTAAAACACCGAGTTCTCTACCTATAATTATTCGTGTATCAATATAAGAATTTAATTCTTCTTGCAATTGAGTTAGAAGCTGCTTTTCGTTCATCAAATCCATAACCGTACACAAACCGTTTTGATATTTCTTATCTTGTAATGCAACAACTTCTGTTTGAATTTTTACCAATTCTTCTTGGTTTTTGATTAATTTATCCAACTTAACCAAATTGAAATAATTTGCAGCCAAAGAAGAAGTTAAATATATATAAGAAGCTCTTTCATTTTGCTTAATAATTTCTAATTGCTTTTTTATAGCTTTTGTTTTTAAGTAATTTTCACCCCAAATATCAGCCTCATAACTCAATGTCACAGGTAATAAAAAATTACTTTGTGAGTAATCAGGAATTGTTATCCCGCCAAATTTTATTGTTGAGGATGAAAAATCTCTGAATACATCACCTTGAAAACCTGCATGTGGCAATTGATTCGCAAAAGACATTTTTACAACTTGCTCTGCTTGTTTAACATTAAGTGTAGCAATTTTTAAGTCCTGATTATTTTGAAAAGCTATTGACATGTATTCTGTCAAGACAGGATCATTATATTTTTGCCACCAGTCAAGGTTCAAATATTCTATTCTATTATCTACATCTTTTTTATTTGTTTTTGCCTGCGCCGTAGAAATTGTGCATAGCAATAGTAACAGGGCTAAAAGTATTTTAAATTTTTTCATGCTTGCTATTTCCTTTTCTTGTGTTATCATAATAACACAAAGAAAAATCATGGACAAGACAGATTTATTAAAAAGTAGAATTGGGATGAAACTTGTACGTGTAGGCAAGATGGTACGTGCTATCGCAAACCAAAAATTTGTAAAGGCAAATTACGAAATTACCCCAGAACAGTTCACGGTATTGACAGCAATACTTGATCATGACGGATTGTATCAAAGACAAATAGGTGCAATTACACTAAAAGACAGACCAAACATCACAAGAATTATAAATATACTGGAAAACAAAGAACTTGTTACCAGAACCCCAGATACAAACAAACGAAAAGTATTCAAAATTAATATTACCGAAAAAGGGAAAAAAGAATACGAAACCGTTTTGCCAACGGTTATAGAACACTGGCAGGATTCTGTTTCAGGTGTAAGCGATGAAGAACTTACAAACTGCCTGAATGTTCTGAACAAAATCAAAGCAAATTTAGAAGAAAATTTACACATACAAATATAAGTAAGAGGTGACTATTATGACAGAAAATAATAACAATGAACCTAATAAAGAGATAAAAAAAGCTCCAAAAACTTCTAAAAAAGATTTATCCCCTGTAAAATCAGAAGAATTTGTGGAAGAAGCTAAAGAAAGACTTAAAACAAGAAAAGAGCGCAAAAAGAAAAAACGCCCTGAATATAAGAAAAAACGAATAGTTGTTCCTATTATTACGGCAAGTATCCTATTTATTACAGGTATTGCGCTTGCAATTCATTCTACATTTTTCCAATCAACAGATGATGCGTTTGTTGAAGGCAGACTTGTTTCAATAGCACCTCGTGTTCAAGGACCTGTCGTAAAACTTCTTGTCGACGATAACGATATAGTTAAAGCCGGTCAACTTCTTGTTGAAATAGATCCGGCTGATTATGAAGTAAAACTTCATGAAGCAGAAGCAAAACTTGCAGAAGCAAAAGCACAACTAAACGTTACAAAAAAACAAATAGATGAAGGCGGTTCAAATGTTCAACAATCTTTTGAAGACGAAAATTCTACAAAATCAAAACTTGACTTTGCGACAAAGGACCATAAACGTTATTCTGATATGTACAAATCAGGAATTGTTTCAAAACAAGACTATGACAATAGTTCAACACATTACACAGTAGCACAGGCAAACCACAAAGCTGCTACAGAAAAAACAAAAGCTTTAAAATCGGCTCTTGAAGGTCATCAAGCCAAAGCAGAAGTTGTAGAAGCTGAAATTCAAAAACTTGAAGCTGAAGTTGAACAAGCAAAACTAAATCTTTCATATACAAAAATCTACGCTCCACAAAGCGGAATGGTTTCAGCAAGAAGTGTAGAAATGGGGAATTACGTACAAATCGGTCAACCTTTAATGGAAATCGTGCCGGAACATGTATGGATTGTCGCAAACTTTAAAGAAATCCAACTTACTCACATGAAAAAAGGTCAACCAGTTTCAATCAAAATCGACACTTATCCTGGAAAAAGATTTAAAGGACATATTGACAGTATTCAACGTTCTACAGGTGCAAAATCAAGCTTATTTCCACCTGAAAACGCCGTTGGCAGTTATGTAAAAATAGTTCAACGTGTACCGGTAAAAATCGTATTTGATGAAGATATCAAAGATTTCAATATAGTTCCGGGAATGTCTGTTGTACCAAAAGTTAAAGTAAAATAATGAGTAAAAGATGAAAACTAGTGAAATAACTGAAATAGAAGAAACAACAGTAACAAAAAAACAAGTAAACCCGTATATTCAAGCTATGGTAATCTTGTTACCTTCAATTTTAGCACTTGTTGCATCTTCTGCTACAAATGTTTGTCAGCCAAACATTGCAGGATATTTTGGAGCTACACAATATGAAGCAAACTCCGTAATCACAAGCTATATCATTGCGAACGGAATTATGTTACCAACCACAGGCTACCTCGCAAAGCTTTTCGGGAAAAAGCAATTTTTCTTATATTGTATAATTGTTTTTTGTATTGGTGCAGGTTTATGCCTTCTTGCCAAAGATTTGCATATGCTTATAATGGCAAGAATTTTTCAGGGAATTGGCGGAGGATGTATTCTTCCACTTTGTCAAGCTATGCTTTTGGACATCTTTCCCGACAAAAAAGATTTTGCAATGGCATTATATGGAGTTGCCGCAATGTTTGCTCCACTTGCAGGCCCGTTCTTTGGTGGATATTTGACTGACAATTGGTCATGGCAATGGGTATTCATCGTTAATATTCCACTATGCTTAATTTCAATAGCACTAATCAAATTCTTAATTCCGAAAGATGAACCCGTAAAAGAAAAATATAACAAAAAATTTGATATCATTGGATTTGCGGGAATTGCAGTAGCTATGGGATGTATGCAAATCGTTCTTGATAAAGGAGAACAATTCAACTGGTTTGATACTCCGTGGATTTGTTGGGTTACCGGAATTTCAATTTTCTCATTCATTTTCTTTTACGTTTGGGAATTGGAATACAAATATCCAATTATTGATATCAGAGTTTTCAAAGACAAAAACTTTTTATATGGAACATCTATCAGCTCAATAATCAACATTTTACTATATAGTACACTCCTTTTAGTTCCGCTATTCTCACAAAGTTTAATCGGCTATAGCCCATCAGCATCAGGCTTGTTAATGTTGCCAAGAGCAATGGTTTGCTTATTCGGATTACTAATTATGGGAGAAATTGCAAAACTTGTTGAAAACAGACTACTTACCGCAATCGGATTTATAATTATGGCAGCAGCTTGTTTTATGCTATCTTGCTTAAACACAACTGCATCAATGCACAGTATAATTATTCCAAACTTAATTCTTTGTTTCGGGGTTTCTGTTGCATTTGTTCCGATTTCAGCATTATCTTTTTTGACTTTACCGGCAAACAAAACAGCAGATGCTGCAGGATTACACGCATTGTTCAAAAACATTGTAACTGCAATATCAACTTCAGCAGCATCAACATTTATTGCAAGAGGTGGGCAAGTTTATCAAAGCAACCTTGTAGAACACCTGGCTTGGCATAACCCTATGTATAGAGTTCATTTAAACGCATTGCAACATAAATTTATGATGATGTATCCGTCTGTTGTTGCTCAAAAAAAAGCAGCCGGAACACTTTACAAACAATTGATATTGCAATCAAAATTAGGTGCATTTTACGATGCATTTTTGTGGTTGGCACTTATGGCAATAGTTGTAATTCCATTTTTATTATTATTGAAAAATAAAACAAAACGAATAAAAGCGAATTAGTTTTCTCTTGCGGGATAGCACCATCCCTAGCCCTTCCCTCAAAAAAGGGAAGGGGGAAATGGCGATTTTCTAATGCAAAAATCTTATATAAACATAAGCAGAACTTATCATTAATGATATAACCATTGTAATTACACCATATTTTAAGAATTTCATAAAAGGTATCGGATAGCCGTTGTGAGCAGAAGTTTCAGATACAATTACGTTTGCAGCTGCTCCAATAATTGTCATGTTGCCACCTAAACAAGCACCTAATGACAAACACCACCACAGAGGATAGGTGTATTCACCGCCCATAGTTTTTTGGATTTCCAACAACATCGGGGTCATTGTTGCAGTGTAAGGGATATTATCAATTACACCGGAAATAAAACCTGATGCCCAAAGAATTATCATTGCAGTAGCCTCTTGTGAACCTTTTGTCACTGCCAAAATCCATTTTGCCATCAATGCAATTCCACCTGTAGCCTCTAAACCACCGATAATTATGAACAATCCAATAAAGAAGAAAATTGTATTCCATTCAACATCACACAAAATATCTTTTGGTTTTTCAAACAACAACAAGAAACTTGCCCCTAACATCGCAGTAACACAAGTTTCAATATGGGTTACATCATGTAAAACAAACCCCAAAATCACTAAAATTAGCACAATTCCACTTCTTATCATTAAAGGGAAATCCGTAATGGTATGAGAATTATCTAAATTAGCAACTGCCTCCATTTTTTCCGGTGCAGCTTTTAGTGATTTTCTAAAAATGAAAACCATCAAAGCGACAACAACAGCAAGAATTACCGCAACAACAACAGTTAACTCGTTCAAAAAATCCATAAACGACAACCCTGCAGCACTTCCAATAATTATATTTGGAGGGTCACCTATTAATGTAGCAGTTCCTCCAATATTTGATGCAAAAATTTCAGTAATCAAAAACGGTAACGGGTTAATATCCAATTGTTTTGCGATAAAGAAAGTTACAGGCATAATCAAAATTACAGTTGTTACATTATCCAAAAACGCAGATGTAACCGCCGTAAAAACACCCAAAGTTAACAAAACAAGTTTTGGATGTCCTTTTGTAAACCTCAAAAGTTCGTTCGCAATCCAGTTAAACATTCCGCTACGTGTTGCAATACTTACAATTATCATCATTGATACAAGTAAAAAAATTACATTAAAATCAACATAATTGATAAAATAATTAGAGTTAATAACACCATCAATCGTTTTTGTTTGACTAACCAAACCCAAAATAATTGTTATTGCAGCACCCAAAAGTGCGATTGTGACTTTCGGAATTTTTTCCAACGCAATAAACACATAAGCCACAAGCAATATTGTAGCAGAAACTACTACCCCATGTACTTGCACAAGACTTTGTAAATGTTCAATCATATAAATCTCCTTATACTGATATATTAAATTTTAGTAATTCATACCTTCTTGAATAACTCTTGCAGTACAATGATAACCTGCTCCTCCTTGTTTACAGTCAGAATCATTAGCACTAACATCAGCTCCGGCAGGAACTATTCCATCTTGAGTTAGTAAAAACAAGAAAATATCACAACCCAATTTGTTTGTTTTTTTATGTCGTATCATTTCCACAATCCTTTGCAACTTTCAAAGATTTGGCATAATATTCGTAAATTCTGTTTATTTGGTCATTACTTCCATCTCTAAAGCCCCAATCTTGTATCATCCCGTGTTCTTCAACCGCATTAATAGTTGCTTATCCTCCATGCGCAAATTATAGCACACGATTGAAAATCTGTAAAATTTTTAAGAAAAATTTTTATTCCGGCAAAATGTATTCGCAATCCAAAATTCGTCTTGGCCTGTCAAACGCTCTTATTTTAAATTCTGAATCAGGAGGAAGAATAAATGTTGAATTTACCCCTCTATCAGATTCCGCTTGAGTTAGCCTTCGACAATCAAAGCCTTTTGTTCCTTTAGGCAATCTTATTCGCATAATATAACCACTATTTCTATACGGATCGCTCAACAACAACGGATCAACTGATGCCAAATCAGTGTCATAACTTCTAGCAGTAGATACAAACGCCTTATCAATAATTGTATCACCAATTTCTAAATCATCCTCTACAAAATCAAGATTTGTTTGATTTCCATCTAAATTTTGAGTTCTTACCCCTCTATATACATAAGTTTCTTCTGTTAGTGGCTGAGCTTCGTTTATTAAACGATTTAGTCTATTAACTTCATCAACCTTTGAAACATTCATACCATTTCTTAAATAAGAATTATATCCATAATTCCTAACAAATGAAGTCACTGCATCAACATCTTCTACGCTCATCTCTCTAACATCTGCCGGAATGGGTTTGACTTGATTTTGCAAAAACATAACATTTTTCATTCTAAAATCAATGTATTCTTTAAACTTGTTCCAATCATTTTCTTTATAAAGAGAAATCTGGGTGTCAAAATTTTCTGTCGGTTTATCTTTTTCATCCCTAAACGCTTTGAAATACGAACTGATTTTCTTCCTCAAATTCGTTTCAAATATAGGGGCTTTTTGAGGTTCAAAAGTTTGAGCAATTTCTGCAGTTTTTTCTTCCACCTTTTGGGAAGGGACATCTTTTATAATTCCTGAATTGTTTGTCGGAATCCCTTTTTTACCTCTTGTAATTAAAATCCCCGCAACCACTACACTTGCAATCGCTCCTACTCCTAACCAAAAACTTTTTTCATTTACAAGAGATTTATTTTTCTGTTTTTCTGAAGGCAACCCATTATTATTCGCAAAATTTTTAGGTTGTGCGAAAACAGATTGTGCAATTATTTTTTGATCTGATATCCCTATACGTTGCATGCTCATACGAATAAAAAAACGCTAAAAAAATTTTTTTGCGCATTAATTTAAACAAATTCCATATTATTTAAAGAAAAATCTGCAATTAACGAATTTATATCAGTAGAATTGTTAATAAATTTGAGCTTACCTGACGGATATTTCTGAAAATGATAAGCAGAAGATAAAACCGCAAATTTCAATGCTTCAAACGCATTCAGAGATGATAAATCCACTGTCAAAACTTTGCAATTTTTTTCTTTCACAAACTCTTTAAAATCTTCTATTTTTGAATTTTTTCTATCAAATTTAAAACAAATATCTTTATTCATACTAAAAAGAACGCACTATTTTTACAAAAATTAAATATTTTTAAGTAATTTAATACATTTATACGATATTTATTATATAATTTTGACAGGAGAGGGGATTAAAGGAAATGGAAACAATGATGGATGTAAGTTCTATTAACAATTTAGCAAAAAGCGTTCTTGATATTGAAGCAAAATCAATTTTGCGACTTAAAGACAATATCGGCGAAGAATTTGATAAAGCAATAGATATTTTATACAACTGCAAAGGTCGAGTAATTATTACCGGAATGGGGAAATCAGGACTTATTGGTAGAAAAATTGCCGCTACATTGACATCTACTGGCACTCCATCATACTTTCTACACCCTGCAGAAAGTACTCACGGAGATTCTGGTATCATAACCAGAAATGACGTTGTAATCGCAATTTCTAACAGTGGCGAAACTCAAGAATTACTAAACCTTCTTCCTTTAATAAAAAGATTTGGAGTAACAATGATTGGTATGACAGGTAATTTAAACTCAACTTTGGCTCATTCATCAGATGTTACATTAGATATTTCTGTAGAAAAAGAAGCTTGTCCATTGAACAAAGCTCCAACTGCCAGCACAACCGCAACTCTTGCGATGGGCGACGCTTTGGCAGTATGTTTACTTGAAAAACGAGGGTTTACAAAAGAAGATTTTCTGATTTTCCACCCATCAGGAGCTTTAGGAAAAGGCTTTACATATAAAGTTGCAGATTTGATGTTGACTGAACCAGAAAAACTTCCTATCGCCAAAGAAACTGATAGCTTTGCCGATGTAATAGAACTAATTTCCGAAAAAAAATTAGGCATGGCTATGATTGTTAATGAAGAAGGCGTATTAACCGGTGTATTAACAGACGGTGACATCAGAAGAACTTTGATAAAATACCAAAACATCAGACCTCTTCTTGCAAAAGACGTTATGTCCAGCAATCCTAAACATATTTCTAAAAAAGATTATGGCGCAAGCGCACTAAACTTGATGGAAAAATTCTCCATCACTGCACTTGCCGTAGTTGATGAAAACAACAAACCTATCGGAGTTATTCATATCCACGATTTGTTGAGAGCAGGAGTTGCGTAAGATGAAGATTAAATTAGCAGCTTTTGACGTTGATGGCGTAATGACAGATGGCGGAATAACTTATGATGAAAACGGTGTTGAATACAAAACATTTAACGCTAAAGACGGTCACGGTATAGTTAGTCTAAACAAAGCCGGAATTATTACCGCTATTATTACGGGTAGAAAAAACGGAACAGTTGAACACCGTGCAGAAAATTTAAAAATCAAAGAACTTTTTCAAGGTTCTAAAAATAAAATTGCCGATCTTGAAACTATTATGCAAAAATACAGGATTTCTTTTGATGAAGTAGCTTATATGGGTGACGATATTCCGGATATTTGCATTTTAGAAAAAGTCAGCTTAAAAGGTTGTCCGGCTGATGCAGTGAACGAAGTAAAAAAAGTAGCAAACTTTGTTTCAACAAAATGCGGAGGCAAAGGGGCAGTAAGAGAATTTTGTGATTACATATTAAAAAAGGGGATATAAAATGTTTGAAATCAAGACACAAGCGTTTTTTGCGGCAGCACATCATCTATTAAATTACGACGGAGAATGCGAAAATCAACACGGTCACAATTGGATGGTTGAAGTTTTTGTGAAAGGCGACACTTTAGATAAAAGCAATATTTTAATGGATTATAAGGTTTTAAAAAAAGAATTGAAAACGGTTCTTGATATGCTTGATCATAAAGATTTGAACGCTTTACCAGAATTTAAGGGAGAAAGTCCGTCAAGCGAAATGATTTCAATGTTCATTTACAACAAATTGAAAGAAAGAGTTGTTCAATTAAGTAAAGTAACCGTTTGGGAAACTCAAACTTCTTGTTGCAGTTATTTTGAAGAAGACTAAAATTGGATACTTAAATGTCTAGAGGCATAAAGGCAAAGCCTATATCCGAAAGGCAATAAGGCGATATGGCTATAGGGCGATAAGATTTACACTTACAGGTTTTGAAAGGGCATAATAAAGATGAATTTTATACAAGCAATATTAATGGGAATAGTACAAGGATTGAGCGAATTTTTACCAATATCTAGTTCTGCTCATCTTGTTTTTACATCAAACTTTTACAAAGTCATGAAAAATATTCCGATTGTTCAGAGTTCAAACGAAGAAGTTTTCTTTGACATTATGGTTCATCTTGGAACACTTATCGCTGTTTTAATTTTTTTCCGCAAAGATGTCGCAAAAATTTTGAAAGCTATGTGGCATGCCTTGAGAACTAAAGATTGGTCAGACAAAGAAGCTAAATTAGGTTTATTCATTGTTGTAGGTACTGTTATTACAGTGGCTCTTGCTTTACCTATCAACGAAATCGCAGAAAAATTGGTTTACAAACCAGCAATTGTTGGAATTTTATTGTTTATAACTGGTTTTACTCTTTTATATAGCGAATACAAATCTAAAAAAATTGAAACAAAAACTGATAGCGTTGATTTGAAAACATCTATCTTAATTGGTTTGGCACAAGGTTTGGCGGCACTTCCCGGATTTTCACGTTCCGGTTGGACAATCGCAACAGGTTTGTTCTGCGGACTTGACAGAGTTACAGCCGCAAGATATTCTTTCCTATTGAGCATTCCAATTATTTTGGGGGCATCAATGGTTTATCCTTTAGTAAAAATTGATGTTGCAGAAGCCATTAATTATAACTGGACAGCTATTTTAGTTGGTACAATCGTTTCAGGTATTACAGGATATTTATGTATCAAATATTTCATGAAGTTTATATCAAAATTCTCACTTGCTATTTTTGGCTATTACTGCATTATTGCAGGGATTGCAACCGCTATATTCTTTAGCTTTTTTAGCTAGTTTTAGCTTGTTCGGGCATTGTTAAAATTTGTAAAATTGGGTTTAATGAAGTAACAAAAAATATTATTTACAGTCGTTGTAATAACGGCATTGATGTGTGGTGGAGTAAAGATGATTTTACCAGTTAATAACGTAGAAACAAAAATAAACTTTTCTGCAAATAGCAAGGAAGAAAAGTCTAAAACTCTTGCGTATAATCACGATACTCTTTTAAAAGACAATCTTGCTACACGCTTGCATATTGGAGTTGACAAGCTTACAAATGCCTTTACTGTTTATCCTGCAAAGGGTTTTAAAGGGAGCAAAAATGCTAATTTTTATGAATTTTTGACAATGGGAAATGTCCCTTACATCGTAGGTAGTGCAATGCTTATGGGTGTATTTAATTTTGCCAATAAACATTTTTCAAACTTCGCCAGCACAAAAGCCTCTGCATTAGGTCAAAAAATGGCACTTGGTGTTTTATTCTACGGTTTGGCTAAAAACATCTCCAAATCATTCATCAGTAAACCTGTTCAAATGGCTACAGGCATTGATACAGAAAGGCCTTATGCTAAAGTAATTTATGAATTGCCTGAAGATGTGAATGACACAGACATCATCAGTATTGAACATCACAAGGTTTTTGAAAGTGTTGAATTTCCTCGTTGGGATTTGCTATATGGTAATGAATCTAAGGGAGAAAAAAGAAATTACAGATATGACAGAATTGCAAAAAAACTCGGAATGGGCGAAAATTTAAACGATTCTGATCAAGAAGTTAAACCTAGAATTAAAGAAATTATAGTAAAAGAAAATCTTGCCAAAACAATGTCATCATACCTTTGGGCAGCGACAGGCGTAGCTTTTGCTTTCCAAAAACCATGGGAAGATTTCTTTAAGGTAATGACATTCAAATTCTGGAAAGGTAAAGAATTTGGACAAAGCTTAAAATCTTTCGGAAGGAATTTTGTAAAAAGTGCAAAAGCCCTATATAAGGGAGAAGGTCATGGCGTAACAAAACATGCCGGCAAAGCGTTAATTGGCGTATCAGTTCTTTCTTCTGTTTTGGGAGTAATAAACACTTTATCAAGCTCACACAAACCTTCAAAGGTCGGAACAGCTGATGTAATTAATAAAAACGAAAAGTACGTGGTAAACTAAAATGACATCAAATCTAATTCAAAATTACATAGCAACTAGCAGCGTAAGACCTCAGCCACAACCGATTAAAGCTAAGGAAAATATTCCTACCCAAAAACCAAAACCGAATTTTGATATTGAACAAGAATTAAATAATCGAACATTCATCAAACCTCTAAAAGGTAAAGGTAGATTGCTAAACGGCAATATTTTCAATGCTCCTGCAATTATGGTAAAAGATGCGATGTACGATGTAAAAGCATTCAAGCACGCAATGAGCGGAAAAGCTAATGACCATGAGCTTGGTAGACTAAATGATGTCGGTTTAAAACTCGGGGGACTTGCAATTGCAGGATATTTGTTTACCAAAAAACAAACACCTGTAACAAAAGGGATGGAATTTGTCGGACTTGGTTCATTTTTGGCATCAATGGCTATTTGGCCTAAAATCGCAATACAATTACCTGCTTATTTAATTCATGGTGTTAACGTTCAAAAACAATATGAAGACAGTTTCGGCAGAAAAAAACCATTCTATCAAGATCCACAGTTTATCCCTTGGGACTTGTATTCTGACAAAGAAATCGACAAAATGGGTAACAGATTGGGTGTTCCGAAAGATATTGAAAACAGACGTGATGCAATTCAAGAAAAAATGAAAAAAATTGCCATCCAAAATAATACCTTGTGGATGTTGACCGCAGGTTTTGCAACTCCGGTAATGAGTGCATTGATTTGTAACCAAACAGAACCACATCTTGCAAAATGGTTAAATAACAGAAAAAACAAAAAAGCTGATGAAATTTTGTCAAACATCGACACTTATTCTCAAAAATATCAAAACAACGCAACAAAAAACAATATTGAAGAATTGATTAACCAATTTGGTGGAAAGCCTGTAAACGAGGAATTAATCAATAAAACTGCAGAAGCTTTTGATGGAATGGATCCGATTACATTTGAAAATCTTAAAACAGATTTGAAAGAATTAATGACAACCAAAACTTTTGCAATAAACAATGACACAGCAAAAGCTATCAGCGAAAACCTTAAATCTCAGTTTAAGGGCAAAGCATTTAGCGAAGATGCAATAAATGCTATTATTCCGAACGCTGAAAATATGCAAAAAATCTTTGAAACCAACAATTTTATTAATTCAAATACAGAAATCAAAGATTTGAAACAAATTAGCGATGAGATTTTGAGAACGGTTAAAAAGAATGTTGAAACATTCAATCAAAACAAACCGGCAGAAGAACAACTTGATTTTGAATACATAAAACGTTTAATCAGAAGTAACAAAACAGAAAACAACCCTATCAAGAGTGTTTTAAGCAAATCGACATCTGCGACATTCACCCCTCAACTTCAAACAAAATTACGTGATATTGCAACTGCTTATGACAGTTTTAACGCAAAAACAAATGCTCTTAACGAATATGCCGTAATAAAAGTTGGCTCAGCCCCTGAAACTGTTATTGCAAATTACTGGAATAATGTTTCAAAAGACTTGTTAAAAACCATTGGAATTGATTATAAAGAAATCGAAAAAGTTCGCTTTGACCGCAACCTTACAGGCGAATTATTGAGAAATAAAATAGAACATATCGTTTCAAACGACGCACTTTACAACAAAGTTATGCAAGATTTAGTTTCTAAAGTTGCGGCTATTGATGCGGAAGTCAAACCTAGTGATATAACAATTTATGATGAAAAAGTTGATACTTTGTTCAACGAGTTTGGAAAATTCTTAAATGATAACAATTTATCAAGAACTGCAAAAGCAGTAAATGGCGTGAATGAACATGACACAGTCGGAACTTTAAAAAATATCCAAAAATCTTTCGCATCAGAAAGATTAACCGGTGTAAAAAGTTCTTTTTATAGACTTATCAACACTTTTGATTTTTACAGAAGAATATCTAATAACGTAAACGAAATTGATATTTTGAAAAAATATCCTCGTGAAGTTAGAGAAGAACTTATAGAATTGTGCAAAATCATTACACTTCAAGGTCATTCTTCTGACAACGCAACAAAATTCTATATGTTAAGAAACCCTAACCCGTCTGATGATATGTCTGATCTGGTAATCAAAGACGGCAAAGTTCAAAACAAATTCTTTGGCAAAGGTGCAGCGCATACAACCACAGATATTCCAAACGACAAATTCTTCTACCAACGTGCAATGCAGCTTATGTTTGAAGACAAAGTAGATAAGGCAACAGAATCAATTCTTGATAATAGTATAATTAAAAACAAATTTACAGAATATAGAGAACAAGTTGCAAATATAATCGGTGGTGAAACTTATTTTGCAAAACCTCGTCACAGAATTAGACCTGAAAATGGAACAGGCTCTGAACTCAAATTCTTGCTAACAGGTATTGCGCCGGATGAATTATTCTTTAAAGCCGGACAACAGGCTTTTAACACTAAAAAATGGTTCAAAATTTTTGGAACATTTGGTGCAGGCTTGTTAGGTGTAACAGTTTTAGCACAATTTTTCTTTGGGAAAATGCCAAACAAAAAGGTGAATAAAAAATGATAAATTCAACTAATTTATTAACAATTAAGTCAAATAAAATCAACCACACAACTTTTTTGAGTGCGGCAACTCCTGTTACAAATCCTCAAGCTCAACCAAAAACAACAAATTCAAGTTTGCTAAACGCATATTTGAACAATATGGCAATGATTAATGCACCTGTTGTAAAAGTTCAAAAACCTGAAACTACAACACCTGCAAATTATCACAACAATTTGAGAAGTTTGTTTAGAAATAACGAAGCAAAAATCCTCATGATTGTTCCAAGAACTTTCAATGCTCAAGACAAAAACGGCAACGAATATATTGACGGAAACGAAATTCACGGAACTTTTTTGAATGCTATTGATAGATTAGATGAAGTTAAAGCGGATGGATTTAACACCCTTCACATACTTCCGATTAACCCGACAGGAAAAATGAAAGCTATGGGAACGGCAGGATCTTTATATTCTCCGAAAGATTTGTTGGCGATTGATCCAAACCTTATCGACCCAAAAGACCCAAGAAGTGACAAAGATCAATTTAAAGCTTTTATTGATGAATGCCATAAACGAGACATCAAGGTAATGATTGATTTGCCAAGTTGCGCTTCTTACGATATGTTCTTGGAACACCCTGAATGGATGGCTATGGAAAGCGATGGACTTGCAAAAACTCCACAAGGGTGGAACGATATCAGAATGTTCCAACCGTGGAAAGATGAAGGTAAAAGAACTTTGAACCCTAAATTGTTAGAATTGCATAAACAATTTGTTGATATGTGTATTGATTTAGGTGTTGACGGCATACGTTCTGACGTTGCGAGAGCTAAACCCGTTGAATTTTGGGATGTGTTAATTCCTTATTCGCACATGAGAGATCCTGAATTTGGCTGGCTAGCAGAAACTTACACATACGAAGATGCTTCTCCTCAAGCCAATATGCCTTATGACAGACCTCAAGACTCTTTGCGTGCCGGATTTGATATGATTTACGGACAATACCATATTTTCCACGAATTTCCTGATGCAACAAGTTTTATGAACTACATAAAAGAACAACTTGATATGTCATACAGTTTGCCGAAAGGGAAATCATTGATTGGCTCTTTTGCGACACACGATGATATTTCACCGATGTTTCACGGCGGAGCTGACTATTGCAACTTAACAATGGGCTTGCAAGCAACTTTACCTATGCTTAATCCGTATATCGTTGACGGTTATCAATCTGGCGACAATTATTCTTACAAATACGAAGATAGCCACAACCCTGTAACCCAAACCGATAATAACGAAATGACCGTTCACAGAGGAAGACTTGACATTTTCAACCTATCAAGGAAACCGGGTGGAAACCAACCTGAAATCGGCAAATTTATGAAAAGCGCATTTGCTATGCGTGACAAATACAAAGACGTAATCACTAAAGGAACATTTATCCAATTAGACAAATCTAAGGATAAAAACGACCAAGTTATCGCATACGCAAGACATTTGAATGGCAAAACTCTTCTTGTTGTAGCAAACAAAAACGTAAACCGTTCGACGGCTTGCAAAATCAAAGTTCCAACCCTCAAAGCTGACCAAAAGTTAGAAAATCTTCTTCCTTCATACGGACAACCAAGTATTCTACAAGCACATGACAACGAGTTAAGTGTAAATCTTGGTCCGGCAAGAGTTCACGTATTTGAAATTGATACCCCGAACATTGAAAACTATTGCAACAAAATTTATAGACAAAACATATAAAACACTAAATAAGAAGGCACATTAAATAAACATCAGTTACAGCCGTTAGAAAAGACGGCTGTATTTTTTGATTTTTTTTAATGTTTGAGTTAGAATATTCAGGCGAGGTATAAATATGCTACAAGAATTTATTAGTTCAAAAATACACAGAGCCACAGTTACAGATGCAAATCTTAACTATGTTGGTTCAATTACGATTGATGAAACTTTGATGAACGCATCAAAAATTAAAGAATGGCAAAAAGTCGATATCCTAAACATCAATAACGGAGAAAGATTTCATACTTATGTAATCAAAGGGAAAGCTAATTCCGGAATGATTTGTTTAAACGGCGCAGCAGCAAGAAAAGCTCAACCGGGAGATAAAGTTATCATCATTGCTTATGGATTATATAATCCGGAAGAAATAAAGGATTACAAACCAACAATCGTAATTGTTGACGACGAAAACAAACCAAAGATTGCGGAATAAATCCGAGATGACAAATTTTTGTAAATGTTTTAAATGACATGTCATCGCGCACTTGTTGCACAATTTATCCCCTTCTCTTACGAGGGAAGCTAGTGATGGGTGATGTCCCGTAGGGAAAACTTGATAATTAAAATTAGCACCCTCCTTTAATCCTCCCTCGTAGGGAGGATAAATTACTCCTTCCCTTTATTGAGGACTCTGCCGAACAAAAGGTGACTAAATATCACGTTTTGTGAGAGGTAAAGGGATGGGTGATGTCCCGTAGGGGATACTTGATAATTAAAATTAGCACCCACCTTTAATCCTCCCTCGTAGGGAGGAAAATTTACCCCTTCCCTTTTGAGGGAAGGTTGGGATGGGTGACTTCCCATGGGGGGAACTTGAAAATTAAAATCAGCACCCACCTTTAATCCTCCCTCGCAGGGAGGAAAATTTACTCCTTCCCTAAAAGAGGACTCTGCCGAACAAAAGGTGACTAAATGTCACGTTTTGTGAGAGGTAAAGGGATGGGTGACTTCCCGTAGAGATACTTGATAATTAAAATTAGCACCCACCTTTAATCCTCCCTCGCAAGGAGGAAAAATTACTCCCTTCCCTAAAAGAGGACTCTGCCGAACAAAAGGTGACTAAATGTCACGTTTTGTGAGAGGTAAAGGGATGGGGTAACTTCCCGTAGGGGCAACTTGAAAATTAAAATTAGCACCCACCTTTAATCCTCCCTCGTAGGGAGGAAAAATTACTCCTTCCCTTTTGAGGGAAGGTTGGGATGGGTGACATCCCGAAAGGGAAACGAATATCTTTATTACAAAAATTAAAGAATAAAAATAGCCTTAAACTCTTGTTTTTGGCTATTTTTTTGTAGACTGTTTGATGTATTTGGATTGACGGGGGTTCAAAATATGTTATCATGGGTATATAAATTTTATAGGAAATTATGGGAGTATAGGTTACATGTTAAAAAATAAACACAAATTTAACGCATTCACCCTAGCAGAAATGATGGTTGTAATGCTTATAATGAGTATTGTATTAGCGGCAATGGCGCCGGTAATGACAACCAAAAACAAGGTAGATAACTCGTCACCTTGGAAATATTCACCAAACAATTCATCAGATGCTTATTTTGGTCAAGGCGCATCAATGCGTGCAATGATTGGTCAACTTAATGGTGAAGATACAGATAATGGTAAGTTAATAATCAATAATTTAGGATCGTCTTTCAGCCATATTTTATTCAAAAATGGTAATACAATTCTTGGCGATTTGTACCTAAACGGAACGAGCTTGGTATTGGGAAATAGACAAGGAAACAACCCTATCGGGAACGAAAACATCAACATCGGACATGATAACTGGCCAGCAGGAACAATTACAGGTTCAAGTAATATCACAATTGGTGATGCTTCAATGACATCATTGACTTCTGGTAGTCACAACATTGGTTTAGGTACAACCTTGACATCTGTAACAACAGGTGAGCATAATATTGGTATTGGTGATGATTCGTTGACTGGTATAACTGCTGGTAATGGTAATATTGCAATTGGTGGAAATGCAAATGTTGGAAGCGCAGTATATAAGTCAATAGCTATTGGTTATGAATCAATTGCAAGTTCTCATGGTGCAATCGCTATTGGTAGCAGTATGACCCAAAGTGAAGGACATGGTGCAGCTTTAGATGCTGCACAAGCAAGAGTAATGAACTCAATTGCAATTGGAAACAATGCAACAAGTGGTGCAAATAGCGGAGGTGGTCAAAATTCGATAGCCATAGGCAATCAGGCGAAAGCAAATTCTACTAGTGATAGCGGAGCCAGTGGTATTGCAATAGGTGCTTATTCAAATGCTGGAGATCACTCCGTAGCGCTAGGAACTTCTGCACTAAAAAGTAATACAACAGGTTCTGATAATATCGCAGTAGGAACTTCTGCACTAAAAAGTAATACAACAGGTTCTGATAATATCGCAGTAGGAACTTCTGCACTAAAAAGTAATACAACAGGTCCTGGTAATATTGCAATAGGTGAAAATACACTTTATAGTAATACACGAGGTGATGATAATATTGCGATTGGAAGAAATGCTCTTTACCAAAGTGATACTGGTGGTGGTAATATAGCAATAGGTTATCAAGCAATGTATCATCAAAATGATATTAATACCGGTAATACTGCAGTCGGTTACCAAGCGATGGTAGGAACTAACAGTGCTTCTAATTATCATAATACTGCAATTGGTTATAGAGCATTGAATAGAGCAGGAAATTCTGCAGAAAATGCTGGACAAAACACAGCAGTAGGTTCAGGTGCCTTAGAAAATAACGTTACAGGGTTCGGAAATACTGCAATCGGAGCAAATGCTTTAAATACAGGAAGACAAGGAGACTATAATACCGGTCTTGGCTATTATGCTTGTGCTAACGTCACTGGTTCAAATAAAACCTGTATAGGTGCATCTTCGGGTCCTTCTTATAGTGCAGCACTTGGACAAGGCACCGAAAAAACTATATTTTTAGGTGATGCAGATACAACAGTTTATATTCCAGGCAACCTTGTTGTTGGGAAACGAGCTTTTATTGGTGCGTCTTTAGGTGATTCTGGGACAAAACGTAACTGTTTGTTTTACAACACTGAAAGAGGTTGGCACGGCGTTTACGGTTATAAAGGTAGCGGAGACCGTGATAGCTGGGGCTTTAATATGGATGATATGATTAATGGTAGAATGTGGAATGATTTTAGACTTGGTTTTACTTTGAAAAACTATATATCCGATCGCCGTCTAAAATACGTTGGAACAAATAATAATGATGGTTTAGACAAAATAAAACAATTGAAAGTATTCAATTATGTTTATAAAAAAGACACTACCAAAACTCCACATGTTGGTGTAATCGCACAAGATTTGCAAAAAGTATTCCCTAATGCGGTAAAGAAAGGCACCGACGGATTTTTAACAATTCGTATGGAAGATATGTTCTATGCAGTAATCAATGCGATTAAAGAATTAGATGCAAAATATCAAGCACAGGAAAAACGCATCAACGAGCTTGAAAAACGCATCGAAAAACTTGAAGCAAAAAAATAACTCCTTCCCTAAAAGGGAAGGCTGGGATGGGTGCTATCCCGAAAGGGAAACATGAGAATTAAAATCAGCACCCACCTTTAATCCTCCCTCGTAGGGAGGAAAAATAACTCCTTCCCTTTTGAGGGAAGGTTGGGGATGGGTGCTAATTAGAAAATTTATGTTATTATGAAAACATGAATAACTTAAAAAATAATGCTAGATATTTAAGAAAGAACCAAACGGAACAAGAGCGCAAACTATGGAATTTGATAAAAAATAAACAGTTTTATAATTACAAATTTCTTAGGCAATATGTAATTGGAAGATATATTGTAGATTTTATTTGTCGAGAAAAGAAAATTATAATAGAAATAGATGGTGGACAACACAACGAAAATTCTACAATTGATTATGATAAAGAAAGAAGTATTTACTTAAATAGTATTGGTTATACAGTTATAAGGTTTTGGAATAACGAAATTGATAATAACATTGAAGGGGTTTATTCAAAATTAGAACAAGTTTTTGATATAAAAAATCAGCACCCTCCTTTAATCCTCCCTCGTAGGGAGGATAAATTGCTCCTTCCCTAAAAGAGGGAAGGTTGGGGATGGGTGACTTCCCGTAGGGAAACTTGATAATTAAAATCAGCACCCACCTTTAATCCTCCCTCGCAGGGAGGAAAAATAACTCCTTCCAGATATGAACTTCTCACTTTTCCCCAATAACCACCTTTGAAACTATCTATAGTTCGTAAACTGCAACGGATAATCATATTTTTCTTCGTTACTTCTCAACGACCTGATAACTTCTTGTAAATCATCCTTATCCTTGCCAGAAACTCTGACTTGATCACCTTGAATTGATGCTTGAACTTTCTTTTTTGTTTCCTTAATATCCGCAACAATCCTTTTAGCCAATTCTTGATTTAAGCCTTTTTTAAGGTTAATAACTTGACGAACTTTTCCACCCAAAGCATTTTCAGCCGGTTGTGGGTCTAGTATTCTTGTACTCAAATTTCTTTTTACCAATTTAGTTTGCAAAATATCATAAATATTTCTCAATTTCATATCATCGCTTGTCGTAATAGTAATCGCTTTATCACCTTCCAATTCAACAGATGAACCAGAATCTTTTAAATCAAAACGAGATGCAACATCCCTTTTTACCTGATCAACCGCATTAACCAATTCTTGTTTATCAAATTCTGATACAACATCAAAACTGCAATCTTTTGCCATAATATAACTCCCTTCTCTTTTACTTTTTTGAAAATCATAACACAGAAAAGCGCAAGATAAAATACCTTACGCTTATATATTTTTGGGGTTGTATATTATAAAAATTTTTAGCACCCACCTTTAATCCTCCCTCACAAGGGAGGATATTTTTCTTCCCTTCCCTTGACTGAGGGAAGGGTTGGGGATGGGTGACATCCCATTAGGAAACAATTATTTTACGGGGTTTTCTTTTTACCTTTAAACGCATTTTTAATAGAATCCCAAGTCGATGCAAAATATTTTTTCACACCGCCGGCTTTTTTTATACTTTTTCTTAAAGGTGCAATACATCCGAGCGCAACAATTGTACCTAATGCAATCAGAGTGTTTTTTAAAGTATGCGTATCTTCTTTTTCTTTTTTATTCATTATTTCAACCTTATCACGATCGGGTTGTTGTTGCATACGCACTCCGCCAAGATAAGATGTACCACCTACCATTCCACCATACATGCCTGTACCGTAGCCGTACATTCCCATAGGCATTCCCATAGTAGGGAGCGTACTATTTGCTAAATCCTGATAAACTATCGGCGTGTCAAAATCTCCACCAATCATAATGGTTTCTCCATACTTTATTACCAACCTTACATTTATATAAAGTATTTTTTTAGTCCAAAATTTACTTTTTTGTTAAGGAATGTTAAATTCTTCCCTTCCCTTATGAGGACTCTGCCGAACAAAAGGAGACTAAATGTCACGTTTTGTGAGAGGTAAAGGGATGGGTGACAACTAACTAGTAAAATCCTTCCACCGCAAGCGGTCCCCCTTCCTTTTCAAGGAAGGTAAAAAAACGTTATCACCATTACAAAAGCGAGGAGTAATCTTAGTAGAATAACCTAAAAAACAGAGGCTAATTTCTCAACCTCTGTTTTCTTAAACACATCTATCTAAATATTTTAAACTATTTAGCAGCTTTTGCAGCTTCAAATACTACTGAAAATGCTTCAGGATCTCTAACTGCCAAGTCAGCCAACATTTTTCTGTTAACAGTAATGTTAGCTTTTTTGCAAGCGTTTACAAATCTTGAGTAGCTCATACCACGTTCTCTAACAGCTGCGTTAATTCTTACAATCCATAAGCTACGCATGTTACGTTTTGTAGCACGTCTATCTCTGTAAGCATATTTCAAAGCTTTCATAACTGCACAGTTTGCAACTTTGAAAATTCTGCTTCTTGCACCAATAAAGCCTTTAGCTAGTTTTAATATTTTTTTATGTCTTTTGCGTAATACATTACCACGTTTTACTCTCATTTACCTGCCTCCTATCTTGCATACTTTCTGTAAGGTAACTCTTTTGAAATCAATTTGAAATGTGAATCAGAAATTGAAATCATTTTGAAAATTCTGCGTTTTCTTGAAGCAGATTTGTGTTGAAGTAAGTGGCCGATACCAGCTTGTCTTCTAACAATTTTACCTGTTGCAGTAACTTTGTAACGTTTAGCAGCAGATTTGTGTGTTTTCATTTTTGGCATTTTAACCTCTTTCTGTGCATAGCACGACTTTTCGATTACTTTGAAACTTCAGGCATACCAAAGCCATAAAATTTCTGTCAATTAATTATAATATGCAAAATCTTCATTTGCAAGGGGATTTAAAATTTTGTTAAGTCTGATACTGTAGTTTCAAGCACATCAGCAATTTCGATTAGTGTGTCGAGTGAAGGTTTTGAAAACGCAACTTCAATTTTCCCCACAAAATTTAGGCTCATATTCATTTTATCCGCAAGTTGTTGTTGAGTTAAACCCAATTCTTTACGGCGATTTTTTATATTTTGTCCTAAATTTCTATAAAACTCGAATATCATACGTACAGTTTATACGTAAACTTTTCTTAATTATACGTATTGTCAATACGTAAAATATGTTATAATTTAATCTATGGAGGAATAAATCATGTTAAAAAATAGAGCTTTCACTCTAGCAGAAGTTTTAATAACAATAGGAATAATTGGAGTTGTGGCAGCATTAACTATGCCTAGTTTAATAAATTCATACAAAGACAAACAATTCAAAACTGCGTATAAGAAAGCTTATTCTGATATTCAAAATGCGTTTATTGATGCGATATTTGAAGAAAGTCTAACAAGAAACCAGCAATTTGCCGTAGAACCAACAAAACAAGAATTTGGAATTATGAAAGAAAAATTCATAGTTGTTACTGACTGTGGAAATCAAATTTCTACTTGCTGGGGAGAAGGAGAAACTATTGGCTCAGGTAGTAGTTATCCTAAAAGCGAGCAATCTAGCTGTTTTATTGATACTTCTGGCAGAAGTTGGTGTACATATTTTGATGCAGAAAATATCTTTTTAGTAGATACAAATGGCTTAAAATTACCTAACAAATTTGGGAAAGATAGATGGTATTTTGTTCTAGCTGACGAAAAAGGGAATAGAGTAAACATTGCTTCCAACTATAAAAAAGTTGTACCATTCATCAACACTGACCAACAAGCTAAAGGAGATTGGTGTCACTATCCTCCTTGTAATTTTAAAAGTTGGTTGTATCAATAAAAAAGTATGGCGGAATAGGAATCCCGCCATTTTTTCAATCTATTAATAAAATCTCTGAACAACCGGAAGATTTACACCGTTACAGAATGAACGCTCTGTTAATCTTACTCCCAAACATCCCTGATGACGTTTGAACTGCATTCTGTAGATTTTTCTAACAACTTCATCAACAATTGATTTGTCATATTTTTTGCAAATCTCATCAATTGATTTGTTTTGCTCAACATACATCTCAATAACATCATCCAAAATTGCATATTCTGGCAATCTGTCTTGATCCTTTTGTCCGGGATGAAGTTCTGCAGATGGAGCCTTATCTATAATTTCTTGTGGAATAATTTCGCCATTTCTATTAATATAATTTGACAATTTATATACATTTGTTTTGGTCAAATCACAAATCATATTAAAACCACCTGCTAAATCACCGTACAATGTACCAAATCCCATTGCGCTTTCAGATTTGTTACCGGTTGACAAAAGCAATCTACCTTCTCTGTTTGAATAGAACATCAAAATCAATGCTCTTAATCGTGCTTGCAAATTTTCTTCTGCCAAATCGTGTAATCTTTCTCTATCTTTCATAAAAGCATCAAACAAAGGAGTAATCGGTTCTTTTACAGTCTTAATTCCTAAGTTTTCAGCCAACTTCAAACTATCTACAACGCTACCTTCAGATGAAAACATACTAGGCATCAAAACACCCAAAACATTTTCTTTGCCAACTGCTTCAACTGCCAAAGCTGCAGTCAAAGCACTGTCAATTCCTCCTGACAAGCCTAATACAACTTTTTTAAACCCTGTATTTTCACAATACTCTCTCAATGCAAAAGTGGTAACGTCATAGACTTGAGATTGAATATTTTCATCATTAAATCCAATAACTCTCGCAAAATCAACTGTATCAACATCTTCTTTGCACAAAGGCATTTGCAGAACTAGTTCATTATTTGCATTTTTAGCAAAACTTCCACCGGCATAAACATTTTCATCCGCAATTCCCAAAGCGTTTACATAGATAAAATCAGTATGAGTATGAATTTCATCAACAAAATCTTTATAGGTATTCATTGCATAATATCTGTTTTTTGCAAGAATATACAAGTCGCAATCAACATCCTCAATAAAAGTATCAGAAACAAAAACTTTCTTTCCGCAAATATCAAAAACACCATAATCTGCGACTTCAACTTCTCCATTACGGATTAAAATATCACCCAAAATAATATTTTGTTTATAATTTTTAGCCGCAATTTCTTGATACAATTTTGTTTGAGCGGACATACAATTGTCATCAAACACCATATCTTTTCCGCCCAAATCTTCAATATCAATTTGTGGAAAAACAATCAAATCACAGTCTGAATTAATATTTTTTACGATATTTTCTAAATTAAATTTAAAATCAGCTGTTTTTAATCTTATTTGCGCTACAATTGTTTTCATTTTTTCACCCTCTTAAATTTATTTTAATTTCAAATAATTAACTTTTTCCCAACTCAAATCAAGGTATTTAACCTTTGAATCAACCATCTTAACTTGAGGCAAAATAGACGGAATGCGTTCTATTCTCTTATACACACCATCATCAAGTCTACCCAATCTGATGTTAACTGTTTTAATTTTTACATAAACATCATACGGATTTCTCAAATCAATATATTCAACTTTTTCTTTTGAATATGTTTCAACGTAATTTTTAATTCTTTCTATTTCGTGAATTTTATTCAAATCCCATTTTCTGTAATCATCACCTTTGTTACCATAAGACAAAATTTTTATTGTCGGATATTTAGTTTTTAGTGGCAAAAATTCACGACCGATTAGTTTACCATCTGTAGTGAAAAACGCTACAGGTTGAGATTTTTCATCAGGCGCAATCATCATTACAGGTATTCTTTCTTTCAATATAATCTGTATTCTTGCAGGAAAAGCATAACGTCTGATATAAACATCTTCCACAGGCGTAAGTTTCATCAGCTCTTTTTTAATAGCTCCGGTTCTAGCCATATAAATAGGCACATTCGGAACATTACTATTTTTCAATAATACCAGAATTTTATGAGATGGCACGATATTGTTATTTATGATTTCAACAGAGTTTCCGCCAACATGATTAAATGCGTTCTTGTCCATAAACCAACCGTGACATTTCAAAGCATATCCAAGCCCGCAAATCAAAAACAATGACAAGAAAAACCTTACAAAAGCCCTAAAACGTTCTTGTTTCATTCTTCCTTTACGCACAAGACGTTCTCTGCGTTTTTTCTTAACAAGATGTTTTCCATCCGTAATCGGTTCTTCCTCAATAATTTCGGAATATTCAACCGCTTCTACATGGATTTCTTGCAAATCATTACGTTCATTCTGATTGTTGTTATCACTCATCTACTTATTTAATCCTGCACTGTTTAAGATTATTTGTACCAAACTGTCATAATCAATTCCCATAACCGCTGCTTGAGCCGGCAAATCACTTGTTTCAGTCATTCCGGGACTTGTATTAATTTCTAACACATAAGGAATATCGCCAACAATATGGAAATCAACCCTTGAAACGCCAGAACAACCTGCAACTTCAAAAGCTTTTAAAGCAATCTCTTTAACTCTTTTTGTCATATCTTCTGAAATTTCGGCAGGTAAAACAAACTCTGTCATCCCTTTTGTATATTTACATTCGTAATCATACCATTCATGTTTTGGGCGCATTTCTAAAATTTCGGTAACAGTCCTATCTGCACCATCACCCAAAACTCCAACAGTTGCTGCTTTCCCTACAAGATATTCTTCAATCAAAACATCGTCATTATATTGAACCGCATCGTGATAAGCTTTTTCCAATTCATCAGGAGTATTAACCTTTGTCATACCAAAACTTGAACCTTCACAAACTGGTTTTGTAATCAACGGATATTTCAAATCCTTAGTCTTTTCAACCACATCATCACCTTTTTGGACAAAAACAGATTTAATCAATGGAATGTCCTTGCATGTTGAAAGTATTCTTTTTGTATATTCTTTGTTCATACAAACAGAACTTGCCATAACTCCGCAACCTGTATAAGGGATTTGCAAGATTTCTAAAATTCCTTGAATACAACCATCTTCACCGTATTTTCCGTGCAAAGCATTGAATGCGTAGTCATAATTTCCTACTTTTAATTTGTTGGCTATATCTTTATCAACAACAACCAATTCAGCATTTTTATAACCTAATCTTTGCAAAGCATCATAGCAACCTTTACCAGATCTCATTGAAACCTCTGCCTCAGATGACATCCCTCCACAAAGCACGGCTATTTTCGCATTTTTATCTACTTTTGATACAATATCTTGCATATCTCAACCTCTTTTTCATTATTTCCGCCCAAAAAGATTATTTCAGGCTTTAATTCTATATTAAATTTTTCTTTTACTCTTTTGTACATCTCAAACATCAATTGCAAAGCATCAAGTGAAGTCGCTTCTCCATCATTCACAATAAAGTTTGCGTGATTTTCCCAAACCTTCATTCCACCGACTTTCAAACCTTTAACACCAACTGCATCAAGCAATCGCCCCGCAGAATCGCCCGTAGGGTTTTTAAATGTACTGCCACAATTCGGAATAGTTAAATCCGGTTGTTTTGATTTTCGGAACGACAAATTTTCATCTATTTTCAATTGAATTTCATCCCTTGACTTTGACAACAACTCAAATTCGACTTCTAAAACAGAATAGTTTTTTTTGTGACAAATTGATGTTCTATAACCAAACTCCAACTCTTTGTTTGAAAGTTCTAACAAACCATCTTGTGGTGAATAAATTTTAGCAAATTTCAAAATAGAAGCAATTTCTTGTCCGTGCGCACCTGCATTCATATAAACTTCGCCACCTATAGAACCGGGAAATGCTATCATAAATTCCATTCCGCTCAAACCGTTTTCAAGAGCTATTTTTGATAACTTTGTTCCCCTAACTCCGGCACCGGCAATGATTTTGTTTCCATCTACCTGTATTTTATTGAGTTTTTTGGTTGAAATTACCGCTCCATCATACCCAAAAGAAGAAACAATCACATTTGATAAATTGCCTGCAATAAAAGCTTTCGGCTCTTTTTGCATAATTTGCTCAAACTCATCAATAGTTTCAGGCGTATAAAATCTTGCAATTTTACCACCAATTTTCATTGTTGTTGATTTTTTTATATCAAAATCAGTTTGCAACACCAACTGCCTCACTTTTTACGTTCATCAACTCTTTTGACAAATTAGTGATTGTACCTGCACCCAAACCGATTACAACATCATCTTTTCTCAGTTCAGGATAAAGTTTTTTTGCTACATCAGCAATTGAACCACTCATATATTCACACGGGATTGAAATATGTTCAGACAAATCTTTAGCAAATTTTTCTGAATTTATGCCATCAATAGGATCTTCAGATGCTGCGTAAACATCAGTAACAATAACTTTGTCCACACCTGAAAAAGCATCCAAAAATTCATTCCAAAGATTTTTCAATCTTGTATATCTATGCGGTTGGAACACAGCAATAACGTGTTTACCATTCATTCCTTCCGCTGATGACAAAGTCGCTTTTACTTCTGTCGGGTGGTGAGCGTAATCATCAAAAACAGTTACGCCATCAAATTCTCCAACTTTTTGGAAACGTCTGCCCATACCTGAAAAAGTTGCAAAATGCGGTTTAACAAGGCTTATATCTACGCCTGCTTGGTGCAAACTTGCAAGAACTGACAAAGCGTTATAAACATTGTGTTTACCACGCAAGATAATTTTCAAATCAGTTAAAAATTCACCTTTATAATAAATATCAAACGTTGTACAATCCGTTTTAAATTCAATATTTTTAGCCGTATAATCCGCATCAGACAAACCAAATGTCATTGTTTTATGGGAATGTAAAGACATTGTTGCTTTGCAATCCTTATTTACAAGGACAACTGAATTTTCAGCCATATTTGAAATAAATTTTTCAAAAGTTTCCAAGATAGATTTCAAACCATCTTTGTAGAAATCCAAATGATCAGGCTCAAGATTATTAACCACACAAATATTAGGAGCATATTTAACGATTGTACCATCACTTTCATCTAATTCTGCACAGAAGAATTTTCCATCTTGAGAATGCGCATTGTTACCGATTTCAGGAATAATCCCACCTACAACATAAGACGGTTTCAATCCGGCTTTTTCCAAAACATAGGATGAAAGTCCACTAGTTGTAGTTTTCCCGTGAGTACCTGAATACCCCAAGAAAAATTTACCCCATCTTGAGATTTCAGCCAAAATATCTGAACGGTGATAAACTTTCAATCCCAACTCTCTAGCTCTAATCATTTCTGGGTTAGTTTCTCTAATCGCTGTACTAGCAACAACAATTGCATCAGACGGAACATTTTCTTTTTTCTGACCGATGTAAACCTTTGCACCTAATTTTCTTAATTTATCAATATATTTGCTATCCACAATATCAGAACCTGACACATCGCATCCGTTTTCCAACAAATACTTAGCAAGTCCACTCATTCCAACACCGCCAATTGCGATAAAATAGTATTTTTTATTATTCAAAGTTCTATCCCTTATTTATAAGTCTACAATTATTATTATAATACATAAATCTTGACAAGTGCTGAATTTTACTATTTGTAAAGAGGAATTATTTTAGATGTAATGTTTGGCTTGCACCTAGAAAAGTTGCTGGCAGTGAACTTCCAGCAAAAACAGAAGTTACTGTGATGAATCAAGATGCAACCAAAGTTCCCAGAGAAAAGCTCCTTAATGGACCTGGTCCAGGGAATTCCCCATATGAATATTGTGGCAATGGCGGAACAGGAGCTGCTTCTTGTTTTCAACTAATAAAACGAGATGGTTGGGAAATAAAAGATGATTACCCGTAATAATTATTTGAAAGCTTCTGAAGTCTTTAAACAAAGGTGTAGTTACACAATTCAATTCAATACAAAACAAGGTGCATCTCATTTGACACACCTTGTTTCTATTTTAAATATTTAATTACTTAACAACGATATTAACCAATTTTTTCGGAACTACAATTGTTTTAACAATAGTTTTTCCATCGGTCAATTCTTTGACTTTCGCACTTGATAATGCAAGTTCTTTCAACTCGTCTTGTGACAAAGCTTCGTCTGCTTCGATTTTATCCTTAACTTTACCATTAATTTGAACAATCAAAGTAATTGAACTTGCTTTAGCCAAATCCTCGCTCCATTCAGGCCATTTCTGTTCGTGAATAGAACCTTCTCCGCCCAAATCGTTCCAAGCTTCTTCACACAAGTGAACCGCAACAGGTGACATCAATTTAATCAACGTAACAATTGCGAAACTCAAAATTGATTTGTCCTCGACATCAAGATTTGATTTTTTACCACGCCAATCATAAATTGCATTAACAAGTTCTCTATATTTAGAAATTACTGTATTGAATTGGAAATCATTTGAAATATCATTAGTAATTCCTTTAATTGCCATGTGAACAAGTCTTAGCAAATCATCGTTTTCTTTCTTTTTCAACGAACCTGATACAAGTTCCGAATGATGTAAATCAACATCTTCTGCGCTTGTAGCAATCAATCTCCAAACTCTGTTTAAGAACTTGTAGCAACCTTCTACACCAGCATCAGACCAGTCAAAATCTCTTGCTGGAGGTGAATCAGAAAGAATAAACAATCTTGCAGTATCTGCTCCATAGTTTTCAAATATTTCATCAGGATCAACAGTATTGCCCTTAGATTTAGACATTTTCGAACCATCTTTAAGAACCATACCTTGAGTTAACAAGTTTTTGAACGGCTCATCAAAATCCAAAAGTCCAATATCTCGTAATGCTTTTGTGAAAAATCTTGAATATAACAAGTGCAAAATCGCATGTTCAATACCACCAACATATTGATCAACCGGTAACCATTTGTTTACTTTATCTTTTGCAAATGGCATTTTGTCGTTTTTCGCATCAGAATATCTCAAATAATACCAACTTGAGCAAACAAATGTATCCATTGTATCGGTTTCACGTTTAGCCGGTCCGCCACAACAAGGACAAGTTGTATTTACAAATGTTTTTGAAGTTGTAATAGGAGATTTACCAACCACACTAAAATCAACATCTTTCGGCAACATAACAGGAAGTTGATCTTCCGGAACAGGTTGAATACCACATTTTTCACAATAAACAACCGGAATTGGTGCGCCCCAATACCTTTGACGAGAAACCAACCAGTCACGAAGTCTGTACTGAGTTTTAAATTCACCAAAGCCTTCATCAACAGATTTTTGCGTAATCGCTTTTTTAGCCTCAATGTTATTCATTCCGTCAAATTCATTAGAATTTACCAAAATACCTTCTTCTGTATAAGCTTCTGTTAATTCATCCGCAACAAGAGTTTTATCTTTTGGAGTAATTACAACTTTTAAAGGTAAATTATATTTTTTTGCAAACGCAAAATCTCTTGTATCATGAGTTGGAACTGCCATAACTGCACCAGTTCCGTACTCAGCCAACGCATAATCTGCAGTCCACAACGGGAACTCTTCTCCAGTAAATGGATTTATACCATGAGTTCCAAGAGGAACACCTGTTTTTTCTCTTTCAGTTGAAAGTCTTTCAATTTCAGTCATCTTACGAGCATTTGCTCTATATTCTTCAACTGCATCTTTGTTTTCAGGAGTTGTAAGTTTTTCAATATCTTTATATTCAGGAGCTACAACAAGATATGTAATACCGTGAACAGTGTCCGGTCTTGTTGTATAAACTGGAATTTCCAAACCTTCAATTTCTTTTACTTTAAATCTAAAAATTGCACCTTGAGATTTTCCAATCCAGTTAGCCTGCATTGTTTTTACGTTATCTCCCCAACCAGAAAGCTTATCCAAATCTTCAAGTAGAACTTCTGCATAATCAGTAATTTTTAAGAACCATTGCGACAAATATTTTTTTTCAACAACATGGTCACATCTCCAGCATTTACCGTCGATAACCTGTTCATTTGCAAGAACTGTTCCACATTCATCACACCAGTTAACTGCAGCTTCTTTTTTGTATGCTAAACCTTTTTTATACAATTGCAAAAAAAGCCACTGTGTCCATTTATAATAATCCGGCTTGCAAGTTGTAACTTCCCTATCCCAATCGTAAGAAAGTCCAAGCATTTTCAATTGCTTTGTCATATACGCAATATTTTCTACAGTCCATTTTTCAGGATCAACCCCATGTTTCATCGCAGCGTTTTCTGCCGGCAAACCAAAACTATCCCATCCCATCGGATGTAAAACGTTAAAACCATTCATTTTTTTGAAACGAGCTATAACGTCTGTAATCGTATAGTTTCTAACATGTCCCATATGGAGTTTACCTGATGGGTACGGAAACATTGACAATGCAAAATATTTAGGCTTGTCGCTATCATCGGGAGTTTTAAAAACTTTATCTTCTTCCCATTTTTTTTGCCATTTTTTTTCTATTTCCTGAGGAAAATATGCGTCTTTCATCTTTTTCTTCTCTCCTAATCTACTTGAGTAAATAGTAGCACAAAAATATTTTTTATGTATAATTAAATTATGAAAAAGATATCCGTTTTAATTATTTCAGCTTTATTATTGGCAAATATTTGTCCTGCACAAGCAGGAATTATTTCTACTCAAAAAGCAAAAATTGAACAAAACAGAATTTATAAATCAACCTATAACGACGTAAAATCTGTCATTGATCAACAAACCGTTTATACAAACAAATATGATTTAGAAGGTCTATCAACTTTGTATTCAAAAGATTTTGTAAATTCTGACGGGTTTAACAAAGAAGTTTATTTCAAGTTAATTAAAGATACTTGGGAAACATATCCTGATATCATATACAAAACACATATCAAAAACATTGAATTTAGTGACAATTACGCAACCGTCACCGTTGATGAAGTAGCAGTTGCTACATCTAAAGAAGTTGTTGGCGAAATTTCAGTAATCGGAGAACTTTATTCAACTTCAAAATGTGTTTATTTCCTTGAAAAACAAGGTGCAAAATGGGTAATTAATTCAGAAAAAATTATAGATGAAACATCAACCTTAAAATACGGAGATGCAAGATATTCTAAAATTGAATTAAACACTCCAAAACAAATTGGCGCAAATCAAGATTACACAGCAACATTAAAAGTCGGCGCACCGAAAGATTGCGTTGTTATTGCATCTATAAACAAAGAAAATATTGTTTACCCACAAACTAAATCAGATGACGCATTCAGAAGACTAGCCGAAGATAACACACTGGAAAGAGTTTTCCGTTCAAATTCGAACAACGTAAACGAATACACCGTTGCATCAATCGGCATTACACGAGCAGAAAACTATCCGCAAGATCAAGTTCGTATCTATATGGGCGGACTTGCATTCATTATGACAAGAGTGAATGTAGTCCCTGAAAACAAATTTATAAAAATGGAAGATGAAAGCAAAAAATAATGAGCAAAGAAATCGAAAAAACAAGTAAACTTATATATTTTGTAATATGTTATGTATTTTTCATATTCGCAAACCTTTATATGTCAAGCATATTGGTTGACAAATTAGTTCATGGATACAAATTGTCAAACGCCGTTTTTTCATTAAATTATATTAAAAATACCGGTGCAGCATTCAGCATCCTACAAAACTCAAGAGAATTACTAATTATCCTATCAATGATTGCACTTGTGCTTTTGGCACTTCACGTAATTCATCACTTGAAATCAATTTCTTTGAAAACCTGTTTTTTTATTGCACTACTATCTGCTGGAATTGCAGGAAATTTACACGAAAGAATTGTTTACGGATTTGTAAGAGATTATTTTCAACTAAATTTCGTACATTTTCCGATATTTAATATTTCTGATATCTTCATCAATATTGGTGTAATAGCTCTTATTATATTGATTTTGATTAAGAGAAAGTAATTATGATAATTTACATTGACGAAAATGATGAAAACAAAAGATTGGATAGTTTCTTGTCAGAAATTACACCAGATTTGTCACGTTCAAAAATTCAAAACCTTATCAAAACAGGTTGTGTCCTCGTTAATTCAACAACTAAAAAAACATCATATTGTTTGAAAGAAAACGATAAAATAGAATTTGAACTTCCTAAAGATGAAGAAATAAAAATTGAGCCACAAAATATCCCATTAAATATTGTATATGAAGATGAAAATATGCTGGTCGTAAACAAACCGTCAGGAATGCTTACTCACCCAACTACAATCGAGAGAGAAAACACTCTGGTTAATGCTCTTTTGTTCAAATATGGTGAAAATTTATCAAATATAAACGGAGAATTTAGGCGTGGTATTCTTCATCGGTTAGACAGAAATACATCAGGGCTTTTGATGATTGCCAAAAATAACAAAGCACACGAATTTTTGGCAAATCAAATTAAAGAACACTCTATAACAAAGAAATACCGTGCTATTGCAAAAGGAATAATTGAACAAGACGAATTTGAAATAAATTCTCCAATTGGCAGAAATCCAAACCAACCACATAAAATGGCTGTTAGAGAAGACGGCAAGCCTTCCAAAACAATTGTGAAAGTTTTAGAGCGATTTAAAGATGCAACATATATAGAACTAACTCTAATCACAGGCAGAACGCATCAAATCAGAGTTCACCTAAAAAGTATCAACCATCCCGTTTTCAACGACAGTTTATATGGTGCAGGGCAAGGAAAAGTTAAGACAGAGGAACAAGTTTTGCAATCATACTTTCTTCGCTTTACAAAACCCTTTGGGGATGAAATAATAGAATTGCAGATTGAGCCGGATGAAAAAATTCAAAAGGTTCTAAAATATTTAAGGAGCTGATTTTATGCAGATTATTTCGATATTAACAACATTAATTTTATGTTTTTTAATACTAATGAACTTTCAAGATACGGCAGGAATTACAATTTTGAGCAGTAAAATTGGAGCAATTTTGCACATTACTCCAAGAACTTTCACAATGAATATGGCATTATATACACTAATTTTGTTTATATTAGGAGAGATTTCTGCGATATTCTTCTTTGCTCCATTGTACAAATCTTTAAAAGAAAAATTCAACGCATATAAAAGAGAATTAGAAAAAGGTTCTATTTCAAATTCATCTGCAGAAGCTAAAATTCAGGTTTTAGAAAACAAAATTACGGTGCTAGAAAAAGCTCTTGATGATGCTTTAAAAAATAAGTAAAAAAATATCGTTGCATATTACAACAAGCAAATTGTACTTTCAGCCCAACATCAATTGTTATAGTTCGCGGAATAAATCCGCAATCCAATAATTTTATAACAATAATAGATGGCGGGATAGATATCCCGCCCTACTTTTTATTTTCTACAAACCTAATTCTTTTTTAAATGCTGAACTTAATGCTCTTGCAGATGTTTTTGAATTTCCATTTTTTGTCCAAGGAGTAATTATTCTGTCTAAAAGATCTTTCTTATCAAGAGAACCTGTGTCAGACCAGTGCGGAGTTCCACATGCATCAAATTCTGATGTACTAAATTCATACGAAGCATCTCCAATCTTGGGATTGTTATTAAAATGCAAAGTATATGAATTTTCATTTTCTTTTAGATTTATAGTTACACTTTTTGTATCATTTGCTTGCCAATCATAGTCTTTTTCTAAATCAGCCACTTTTCCTCTAATAACTTTGGATTTTATAGGTGATTTTTCAGGATAAATATATTCTATTTCTGTTTTTCCTCCATCCAGATTTTTAACATTAATTTTGTAACCTTTTTTTCTTAAAGCCTCAAATTCTTTATCTATTTCTGGATTAATATAAAAAAGTCTTCCACGTTCTGGATATTTTTCTTCAAACAATGCTTGTTTTCTTGATATTGGTTTTGCATCCCAATCCAATGAAGTATATTTGTTAGATTTTACTTCTAACTTTGGCTCATTGACTGATTTTCCGGCAGTATTAGTTGCAGCTTTTTTAGTCTCCCCAAAAAATTTCTGAACACCTTTTCCTAATTTTCCTTTATATCCTGCAATTCCCAAACCAACAACTGCAGCTAAAGCAGTTGCACCAAGCATTAATTTTGACGCATTTGACTTTTCTTCATCAAATTCAGGCTTTGATGTAAAGGTTTGTGCTGATTTCAAATTATGATTTTGAACGTGTTGCATTCCTACAAAATTTGCACCAATTGCATCTATTGCCATTTCTTTCTACCTTTCTACTTTTTAATTCGCCCACATGTTTATTAAAACTTAAAAGTCAAAAAATTTGACACAGTGCGCCACATAGCATAGCATAGCATAGCATAGAGGCATTATATCTGGATTTGAGCCTATTTTAAGCTCATTTTTACATTTCTTAACAATTAAGATAAATTAAAATTTTATTCTTTGTTAAAAATAGTTGAAAATCAGCACCCACCTTGCATCCTCCCTCACAAGGGAGGAAAATTACTCCTTCCCTTACGAGGGAAGGTAAGGATGGGTGCTATCCCGTAAAGGAAAATGTTTTCATAAAAAGTAAGTAGGTTGGGGCTTTCAGCCCAACATCAATTGTTATAGTTCGCGGAATAAATCCGTGATGGCATGTAACTGTCACCCTGAACCTGATGCTACGTACATAGTACACCAAAAAAGCTTTCTCTAATAAGAGAAAGCCTTTTGTAATTCAATTTTGAAATTTTTATTAAGCCTCTTGTTTAGCTTCTTTTTGTTGATTAATAAGGTTTTGGATTTTTTCTTTAATTTCATCACCTTTTTTTTGCATATCAGAAACTACATCATCTGCTTTTGATTGAATTTCTTTAACTGTTTCATCTGCACGTCTTACTGCGTCTTTTGCGCCATCTGCTATTAATGCACGAGTTTCTTCACCTGATTTCGGAGCAAGCAAAACACCTGCAATTGCGCCAATTGCACCACCTACTATAAAACCTGCTAAAAATTTTGTTGCTGACATAATATATTACTCCTTTTTTCGTTTCTATTGTAACAATTGTTTGACGATAAAAAATCACCGAAATCGGCTATTTTCTAAACATCTTGTAAGCAGTAGTAAAACCTTTAAACAAACCACCAAGAAGTGTTCCTGACACTAATTTTGTTTTGTCTAACAAGCTACCAACTGCAGTTTTGAAATCGCCAACATTTTTATCGGTACTTTTTACAATCTCATTTATTGAGTTCAATGTCTGATTTAATTCCTTTAATGTTGGTTTCAATTCTGTATTCACGATTGTTGAAGTTTCCTTCAAATTCTTCGTGAGAGCCGAAAGGTCAATCAACAACTTAACCACAAATCCGGCAACAATAATTAAAATAACACCTGTTGCCCAAACTAAAAAAGTCAAGCCCTGATTTAACGCTATTTGTGACATTTCCATTTAATAATTTCCTTTTAGTTTTCGCAATTGTATTCGTCATCCATTTCTTCAAGCTCTTTTGCTTTAAGAAGTTTCTTTGATTTTACCATATTGTTAAATTTTCTAAATTGCCTTTCTAACTTATATTTCATCAAATCAATATTCTCAAGAGCTTGTTTTTTTGCATCTTTAATCGCAGGAGAATTTTTTTCGTAAAACTCACACGCAGCATCTTTCAACTCACGCCTAGATTCTTCTCCTGATTTTGGAGCATAAAGCACACCTGCAACCAATCCGCCGACAACACCGGCAATTAGTCCCATTGCGAACATAAATGATTTGTTTTTACTCATAACATAACCTCATCTTTCATTTATAATTCTAACATATTTTTTAATAAATTACAAGCTAAACGGCTAATTCAAGCACTAGGTCTTTGATTGCGCCTGCTAGTTTATATATTTTTTTTGCTTTGTTCGTTTTGATTTTAAATATTATTAAGAGAGAATATATCGCAACGGCAAAAATAATTTTTGAAATAAACTGTTCACGTTTTTTCTTTACATATAAAATTACACCTTCAAAAGAGTTTTTGAAAGAAGAAACCAAACATCTTCCATACTGCAAGCATGTTTGCAGTAATGGGTTAAATGTTTTTACACAAGCATTGTAATAACGCACTTTTTCATCCCATTTTATCAAATTACTGATTATAAAATGGGCAATTATTAACTCTGCTATGAAAATTATTGCGATAAATATATACATTTTTCTTATTCTTTGTATTATATTAATATAGGATAGGGAGAAATAGAATACGTCTAAAGGACTATTTATGATTAGGATATTTGAATTTTATTTATCATTAATAATTGCAAGATTGGCATATTGGGCAATCAGACTGCTTAATCGCTCATCAGGAACTTCTTTTGTCGGAATGATGACGCTTAAAATTTGCCCAGATTTTCTTGCTCATTGCAGAAAATATATAAAAAAAGATGTTATCACAATTACCGGAACAAATGGAAAATCCACAACATCAGGGATTATCGCACATATTTTGGAAGTTGCAAACCAAAACGTAATTCACAACCTAAAAGGTGCAAACATGCTTACAGGAGTCGCAAATGTTTTTGCACTGTCTGTAAAACCTTTTACACGCTTTGATTATGCCGTAATCGAATCTGATGAGGCTTATTTGACAAAATTATATGATTACATGCCATCAGATTATTTAGTAGTAACAAATTTATTTCGTGACCAATTAGACAGATATGGCGAACTAAATACCACTGCAGGTTTTATCAAAAACGCAATTGACAAAAATCCAAATTTAAAACTTATTTTAAATGCCGATGATCCATTGGTTGCAACATTTGATAGGACAAAATATGCGGTTTATTATGGGTTTGAAAACGTTGAATATGATTGCAATTATGAACACAAATCCAATGCGCCGGCAGAGGCTTTCAACTGCCCTTGCGGAGAACCTTTAGAGTATTCAAAACAATTTATGGCTCAAGAAGGTCACTATTACTGCTCAAAATGCGGTTACAAACGCCACCAATGTAATTATCCGGCTAATGTTAAAGTTTTCAATGAATATTCAATTTTAACAGTAAAAAATAAAGGGGTGGAATATAAATTTACTGTCAACCTTGCCGGACTTTACAATGCTTATAATGCACTTGCGGCTATTGCTTTTGCATTTGAACAAGGATTAAATCAAGATGAAATCCAAAAAGCCATTGACACTTATCATGCTATTTTTGGAAGAACCGAAAAAAGGGTAATTAACGGCAATCAAACAGTAATTCAACTTATCAAAAATCCGACAGGCGCAAGTGAAGTCTTGAAAACAGTAGATTTAAACTCAAATATTGTCGTTGCAATAAATGACAACTACGCAGACGGCAGAGATATTTCATGGCTTTGGGATAGCGATTTTGAGCAACTGAAAGATGCACAAAAACTCGTTATTACATCTGGAATTCGAGCTAACGATATGGCAACTCGCTTAAAATACGCAGGAATTCCGCAAGAAAGAATTATTATAGAACCTAACATTAAAAAAGCCATTGAAAGAGCAACAAAAAACGGTAAAACAACGATTTTGCCATCATATACAGCATTATTAAAAATTAACAACGAAATTAAAGAAAGCAGGTAAAAATGTTATTAGGAGTAAATATAGACCACGTAGCGACATTAAGAAACGCTAGAGGCGGAGTTGAACCAAGTGTTGAAAAAGCCGCAGAAATTGCAGAAAACAACGGGGCAACATCAATAACAACCCATCTAAGAGAAGATAGACGACACATTAAAGATGAAGATGTTTATGCACTTTCTCAATCATTAAAAACACATCTAAATCTTGAAATGGCTATGGCAGATGACATTCAAGCTATCGCACTTGATGTAAAACCTTATTCAATTTGCCTTGTACCAGAAAAAAGACAAGAAGTTACAACTGAAGGTGGACTAGATGTTGCAGGACAATTAGACAAAGTAACCGAGTTTATAAAACCATTACTTGATGCAGGAATTATTGTCAGCCTATTTATTGACCCTGATGAGGAGCAAGTAAGAGCTTCAGCTAAAACTGGCGCACAATTTATTGAAATGCACACAGGAGCTTATGCTGAAAATTTTGGATATAAAGAGGAAGAAGAAGAATTTCAAAAACTAAAAAAATCCGCTGAACTTGCACAAAGTTTAGATTTACAAGTTAACGCCGGTCACGGTTTGAATTACGAAAATGTTCACAGAATGCACGAAATTAAAGGCTTACACGAATTAAACATCGGACATAGCATAATTTCTCGTGCAGTCTTTACCGGATTGCCGGAAGCTGTAAGCAAGATGAAGGAAATGATAAAATAAAGGAACTAAGATGCAGGAACAATAAGTTTTAAAGCTCACTGCATTGAAAAAAGGAATATGACACAAGAAAAAACAGAACACGAAATAGTTGAAGAAATGTCGCAAGTAGTTGAACAGATGAGAATTGACGACTTGGAAGATAATCCGGATATTGCAAACGAATTTTTTGATTGCGATTGTTGCGGAGAAAACAAATGCCTTGCAGGCTCTATTGAATACGAAGGTTACAGACTTTGTAACGACTGTGTTTTGCTTGCAGAAACAGGCTTTGCTCTAAACAAAATCAAATCTGTAAAAGAATTAATTGATTCAATTGAAGATAGACACTTGGAAGAACTTGCAAACTTTGTAAAAGAAGAAGAAAAGCGTTCTAACAACTAACAATATTAAGAGTTAATCCTAAGGATTAATTTTTTGCAAAAACTAATTCTAAAGAATTAGTAATATTTTGTTACATATAGTTAAAAAGAATTAGTTTTGTGGAATATAAATAATATAAGAGAGAGCCTTGACGAGAAAAACGACGACAATACATATATAATTCATAAGCTGACGGGTTTGAATCGCAACCCCGTCATTTTTCTTTTTTATAGAATTATTAGCTCTTATCACCATATCAACTTATCTTCTTTTATTAACTTTTGTAACAAATAATCCTCTTGTTGAAATTGGACTTTTTCAAAATTGTTTATATAAGTACAGAGAGCAAAAAAAAGAGGACTAGAGAGATGGCAATTTCAAATATTCATGAAACATTGTTACTTTACACAAAACAAAAAGCTTTGATTAATGATAAGTTGTCCACTAATATGATGAACACTTTGAGTGCTTCAAAACAAACCGCTGAAAAACAATCTAAATATAACGACAAAATGAATGAGATTTATTACAACTATTATGAAGATGATCCTGAAACTTACGAATTGTTGACAGAACAATGCAACAACGAACACGAACTAGAACTGGCAAACCTTAACTCTTGGGAACAAGAATTAGAGATAGAAAAAAATAATCTTGAAACTCAATTGAACGAAATCAGTACATTTGAATCAAGCTGGACTAAATTGTTACAAACAAATATCAAAAACGACTTTTCATACGGAGGTGTTTCACAATAGAGTAAGACAATTAAATAAAATTTTTAAAAAGCAGTCAATCGGCTGCTTTTTTGGTGTATTATAATGTTATGCTAAATAACGGAGAAAAATTAGGAGCATTTATCGTTCCAACAGGAATTGGAGCATCAATCGGCGGTTTTGCCGGAGATGCAAGTTGTTATGCCAGAAAATTTGCCCAAATTTCAAACCTTATTGTTAACCCAAATGTCGTTAATGCCGGAGGATTTTCTGGTATTACCGATAACATGTTCTATGTTGAAGGCTATTCTATTGATGAATTTTTTAAAGGAAATATAAATTTAATCCAATCTAAAAATAACAAAATCGGAATTATTTTTGACAAAGCAATTCCTCAAGATGTATTAAACATTCATATAAACACATTTAGAGCCGTAAAATGCGTTTATGGAGTTGATATTTTAGGATACGAAATCACAGAACAAGAAGTTGGCGTTGAATTTAAAATGGAAAATAACGGGATTTCAACAGGTTTTGTAAACAATCCTAAAACAATGTTAGAGGCAGCTAAAAAGCTTTTAGCTAAAGGATGCAACGCAATCGCAATCGTATGCTTGTTTGCCGAACCGGAAAATGACAACCCTGATTATGCAAACGGCATTGGAACAGATCCCGTAGGCGGAGTTGAAGCAATTTTATCACACTATATTTCAAAAGAATTGCAAATTCCTTGCGCACACTCTCCGGCATTTATAGATTACCAGATTTATCCGGAACTTGTTGATGGTAAAGCGGCATCAGAATATATTACACCAACATTTTTACCATGTATATTATTGGGATTGAGCAATGCGCCAATGTTAAGCAGTTTCGGCGGAATTTCAATTGATAACTTGGACTATCTTGTAATGCCTTATAATTCTCTGGGTTCAACTCCCGTTTTTGAGGCTTTAAAAAGAAATATTCCTGTTTTGGCAGTAAAAGAAAACTCAACAACCCTTGATGTTACACCTAACAAAATCAATCCATCAATAATTGTTATGCCAAGTTACGATGCTTGTTTAGATTTTATTGTTAATAATTGTTAAAATACCCCAAAATTATTAAAGATTTTTTCATAATTAACCGATAAATAACAAGGTTAGTATGTTATGAAAGGTGAAAATCTATGGGCGAAAATCCAATTAAAGTAACAGGTATTCAAAAACAACCGCAACAATTCAGCACAACGGGTATAAAATTATCTACCTTAAAAGAACAAAATGAGTTGTTGTTTAACTATTTTAAAACTAACGGCTACAAAGAAGATGCCATTATTTATTCATCTGATGTTGATAAAATTACCAAAAGTGCAGACACTAATGATAACGAAAAATTATCAATAAAAGAAGCTCGAGAAATGGGACTTGAAGGTAGCAGGAAAGAAATTCGCTCTGCATTAAACCAATTAAAAGAAATAAAAAATTCCGAACTTGCACCTAACGTAAGCGGAAATTATCCGGTTGTTATAAATGAAAATGAAACAGAATTTTACAACAAAGACGGAGTTTTACTAAGCAATACCAAGAATTTTGAAAATGGTGGTAAGTTAGAAACTTTCTATTTAAAAGGCGATAAAAACAAAGTTGATAAGACTTTAGAAACCTCCGCAAATGGCAAAGACGTAACAGAAACAATATACAAAGATGGAAATATTGAACAACCTGAGCAACAAACAATTAAGCAAGGTAATGATACAACCGTCGTAAAATATGACTGGTTTGAGAATAAATTAAATTCAAAAACAACGTCTAAGGGAAATGACGTTGAAACCGTAATTTATAAACAAATCAAAGGAGAAGCAGTTCCAGAAAGGATTGTATCATCTTTTAAATCAGATCCAAATTCCGTAAAATCAATCGTTAATAAATTTAATGATGATTATAAAATTGATGCACAAACCATTGAATATTCAGGAGCAAAAATTGGCGAAGGCTTAATTAAAGAGGATATTGACATTGCTCCCGATACAGGCAATAAAGTCGCAGAAGAAGCGACTTTCTCAGACGGCACAAAACAGTATTACCAAACAATAAATGGAAAACTTGAACAAGTTGGCAAAGATAAAGACGGCAACCATTTCGTAGTTCTTGACGTTCCAGAAGGTTGGGGCATGGACAAAATTGCAGACGAATTTGGCATTACCAAAGAAGACTTGTTGAAAGCAAACACAGATAAAGATGGCAACAAACTTTATCACACAAACCCAAAAGGCATTGAATACTTCTACATAAATGACAAAGCAATAATTCCAAAACCAAATAAAATTCCGCAAGACAATAAATATGCGATAAGTTATGAGTTACCAAAGCAAGAAGGAAATCAACAAAAAGGAGTTGTAGAATCCTCGACTTTAGCACAGTCTTCTTCTGCTCCAACTCACCATCCGGCAGCAAAAAACAAAGTTGTCCCTAACTCAAAAGAGCAACAAGAAGTTAACAATAAACCAACTATAACATCACAACATGTTCACAAAAACACGACAGAAGACAAAAAAGTAAACCATTCAAAACCGACAACTCAAGCTAAACCGCTACATAACAATCAACAACAAAAAGTGACAGCAGCTTCGACAAAAACTAACAAAACCAACACAAAAACTAATAAAAAAACATCTAAAAAAACACCTACTAGAAAAGTAAAAACACCATATAATGCAATAAGACAGACAAGAATTACAAAAGCAAAAAATGTTAATTACGAAATGAAAAGAGATGTTCCTGCTCGTGTAGAAACAGCTATTCAAAGTCCTGACTACAGAGCTTTTGTAACAAAATCAAGATTAGGTTATTCTAAGAGATTAAATGATCATAACACTAAAAACACATTATGTCAGGTAGCAAAAACTCAAAACACTACCCTACCATCACTTGTATTAGAATACTATTCATCAAAAAATCCACCTGTAACACAAGAACCGGAATGGAGTTTAAAAAACGCATTAAAAAATCCAACTCCTTGGCTTAAAGAACCAGAAAAACCTAAAACATACGATAAAGATTCCGTCATTATGGACTTAAAATTCATAAAAGAACATATTGAAGCCGCAAAAGCTATAGGATACGATATTCCAAAAGCATTATACGAATATATTCCAAAACAAAATGCCTCAGAAGAAGTTGTTAAACAAGAAGTCCAAGTCTATGAAGCTGTTTTTGGTAAAGGCTCTTCAGGATTATTGCTTTGGTTTTAAACCAATTCAGGTAAAATGTCAAGTTTATAAAACAATTCAGATGCAATTTTAAAATTTTCAGGATCAGAACTTACGTAAAATCTTTCATACGTAGGTTCTTTCCCTAATAAATTATTCTTTTCTAAATCGTTTTTTATGCTTTGTGCAAAAAATATAGCCGGATCAATATATTTATCTTCCGGTAAGAATTTTTTCAAAACGTCTAACAAATAAGGATAGTGCGTACATGCCAGAACAATCTTATCAGGATTATTCTCTTTCATAACCTCTAAAATTTCTTTTATCTGTTCAATACTTTGGGGTTGATGTATTCTATGCTCTTCTACAATCCTAACCCAATTTGGTGCAGCCAACTCATAAACCTTCATATCTTTATTATATTTGGCAATTCCTTTCGAATACGCATGCGAATTGATAGTCGCAGGAGTGGCAATTACACCTAAACTCTTAACTCCGTCTAAACCCGCCAACGTTGAACAAACAGTTTGAATAATCGGATAAATTTTAAAATTATAATTATCTTTCAATTTTTCATAAGTAATTGCAGAAGTAGTATTACAAGCCATCACAACTGCTTTTGCATTTTGTTTTTCAAAAAATTTAAAAATTCTATCTGCAAATTCAATTAATTGTTTCTCTGATTTTTCTCCATAAGGCATGTTTTTCGTATCACCAAAATACAAATAATTTTCGTTAGGCAAAAGTTTTTTAACTTTTGCAAACACGGTTAAACCGCCGACACCTGAATCAAAAAAAGCTATTGGTCTATTATCTGTCATTTCTCTTTCTACTTCTGTTTAAAATAATTGTCTATTCCGTCTGCAATAGATTTTGCAGTCGCTTGTTTACGTTTTTCGCTAACAAGCTGCGCCCTTTCATTTGCATTTGAAATAAATCCGATTTCCACCAAAATCGCAGGGCATGTAGTATGATTTATAACATAAAATTTAGATTTAAACAAACCCCTGTTAGGAGATTGAACTGCACTTGCAAATGCAGAGTGAACAGTTTGCGCCAATGACATACTGTATTGATGATAATAATGAGTTTCAACACCGGTAATTTCAGGTCTTACACTTGAATTTACATGAATACTCACAAAAATATCAGGAGAATAACCTTCATTTATCGTAACTCTGTCTTGCAAAGATACAAACTTGTCATCAGGTCTTGTCATTTTTACTTGATAACCTCGTTGTTTCAAAATCGCCTCAACACGTTTTGACACATCCAAAGTAATATCCTTTTCATAAATTCCGCCACCTGTTGCACCAACATCAGTTCCGCCATGACCTGCATCAATTACAACTTTATGTTTGCCTGAATTTGTATTATTCGTAGTTTTTGGAGGATTTAAGATAATCGGAGTAGTTTGAGTAGGCTTTTTAACAACAGTAGTTGTAATTTGTTGCTTTTTAGCCTCTTTTATTTTAACTTTCAAACTTCTGCCATCAGCCCCTAAATATGTATCAACAACTGCATCTTGTTCAACCGGAATAATTAATTTCATCCCGATTTTCGGCATCAATTCAATCTTTGCATTTGCAAAAAATGTTCCTTTATAAGCAGCTTCAAAATTATCTTCATTATATTTAGATGCGTTATACAAATACAAAATAACTTTATCATTATACCTGTCAATACCGTGAACAACAGTAGAATCAAACTTTAAAATCATTGATTCAGTTAAACTACCAATTTTTTCTTTGTTATAAGAAATCAAATTTGTTGAATTGTTATACAAAGTCGAATTGTTTGTTTTTTTGTAATTAGCCAAAATTAAAGATTGAGCATCATTTGAATAAATCGGAATATAATCACTCACCGCATCAGTTGTTATCACAATTCTCGCTTTATTTACAGAAAATTGACCAATTTTTACCGTTTCATTTTCGCTTATACGATATTCTCTATTTCTCAATCTTGTATCAACCAAAGTATTTGGTAAATCATAGACAATCCTTGTAGGATTTGATAAAATCAATGGTCTTTCAACAGTCACAGATCCAAAACCATTCAATAAAACTCCGTATTGTTTAGTAGTTATATTGTTCAAATAAAACTTTGTATTCAACTTTAATTCTTTTTTAGCCATAATTTGGTTTGTTTGAGTATTAAAAGCATCCTGAATTTGTCCGACAATTGAATCCTGAGATTGCGAAATCGGAGTGGTTATTGTTAAATATTCATAAAAATCGCTGGAAGATGAATGTTCATCTCTGTACGTGTTTTGAAAATAATTTGCATTTGTTATCGCATCATTTTTAAGACGAATTATTATGTTATTTTTAATCCTTGTAAACTTAATATTGCTAGGATTGAAACATTTATCATAATACATTAAGACACGAACTTTATTTGGATTTGTCGAGAATTGAGAAATCTTAACTTCTTTTATATTACCTGAATTAAACACCCAATCTTGTTTTGGGAAAGTTATTATTGAAGAATCTATATCAAAATAAGCCCTTGCCGGATTTTCTAATTTAACCAACTTTATATTTGATAAAACCGCACTACCAGGAGTGTCTTGCGCTGACAAAACAATTACTGAATTTGAAGTATCAAAATTGGCAGAAGTAAATTTGTAGAGAGCCTCACTGCAAGCTTTTTGGACAAATGTACATAAAAATAATAATAAAAATGTTAGTGTAATAAATAATTTTTTCATATATCAAATCTCGCTCAATGATATTATATAACTTTAAAGCGATACTATCAAATTGTAACAATTTTATTAATCTACTAAATTATTTTTAAGAGCAATGTAAACCGCATTAGTCCTGTTTTTTGCATTTAATTTCCGCATAATTGATGCAATGTGCGCTTTTACAGTATGTGTACTAATAAAAATCTTTTTACTTATTTGACTATTCGGGTATCCAAGCATAATTAATTTTAAAACTGCTATTTCTCTTTCCGTTAAATTTTCCATATTTTCCCTCGCTAAAACAAGATTAACATAGCATTTTCAGAAAAAATTAATTTTATTTCAACAAAATTTTTTTTATTTAAGCACTTGAAAATAAATCTTTTTTTGATAGACTTGAAGATGTTGCAAGGATAAAAACTTGTAAACCGACTAAAATAAGCGCGAGTAGCTCAGTTGGATAGAGTGTTTGGCTACGAACCAAAAGGTCGGGGGTTCGAATCCCTTCTCGCGTAAATGTTTTCAGAGGATTTAATTAAAAGGATGTCCGCCGTGTGTCCATTAATTAAATCCTTTTTATATGAATTAAGTTTATTAATGCTTCTAATTTTGCACCTAATATAAAATGAATGATACAACATTTTTTATGCTACAATTAGCGTAAGAGGTTAGAATGTATAGAAATTGTTTTGTCCAAAATGATGAATATAAGGCAAAGATTAATGCGCTAAGACCATTGTCAAATGAAGCATTGGCACAAGTAAAAGAGTACTACAAAATTGGTTTAACCTATGCCTCAAACGCTCTTGAAGGCAACACTCTCAGTCTCGCAGAAACAAAAGTTGTACTGGAAGATGGTATTACAATCGGTGGAAAACCTCTAAAAGACCACTATGAAACAGTCGGACATGCAAAAGCATTTGATGAAATAATTAAATTATCCCAAAATACAACTTTTACAGAAGATGACATTAAGCTATTACATAAATTATTCTATGAAAAAATTGACAGTGAAAAAGCAGGTAAATATAGAACTTCTCAGGTTATAATTACAGGCTCTGATGTCGAGTTGCCAAGCCCCGAAGAACTTGACGAGAAAATACATGAGTTTATTTTGCAATTACCAAAATTAAAAGCAGAATTGCACCCTGTAGAATATGCGGCAATTGTGCATATAATTTTCATAAACATTCACCCATTTGCAGACGGAAATGGCAGAGTAGCAAGACTATTAATGAATTTGGCATTACTGCAAAGTGGCTATAATATTGTTGTAATTCCACCAATTGTCAGAGCTGATTACATTTCTGCATTACAAAAAACTAATAATGGCAATAATACAGATTTTATTAACTTTATTTCAGAAATGGTTTTAGAATCACAAAAAGAATATTTAAAAATCATCAGCAGATTTTAATTGTTCTACTACCATCAACACTCGGTTTAATAAAAAATACTCCACATGTAGTCTTTTTTATTAAATAGTGAATTTTTTATTTTCCATTTACAAAATCATGCCAATAATCTTTTCCGTCAGTATGAGGATGTTGGTTAATCAAAGCATAATTTGCGCAAGCAATTTGTTTTGAAGAATCAGAAGAATAAACACAATAATCTTCTTTATTTTCAATTGAGCCATTGCCATAAATCCAACCGACTGCTGGATTATTTGCATGTTGTTGTCCAAATGGAATTACGTGTCCGTCAACAGTAAACACAAAAATAAAAATATCTTGACCTAAACTATTAGGCTTTTTAAGCCCATTTACGTCAATGCAAACCTTCGGTCCGTTTTCATATCCGGAAGGTTTGTTATCAAAAGATATTATTCTACCTTGAGGATCATACATATAATAGCTGTCATCACAAAATAAAGCGCCGCTTCCTTTTCCGGTAATTGAATGAGTTTCATAAGGTTCTAAACGATAACCATTTTCATCATTTGTTCCTGCATTCATATTATTTCTATTCAAAACAGTCGTATATTCTTTGCTAAACAAATTCAAAGCACTTGTTGCACTTGTACTTGCAGCGTATTCGCTAACAGATATTTCGTTATGAACTTTAAACAAAGTAGCAGCCTGATTTAAGTCAGAATATACAGTTTTTAGCTGGTTATTCAAAACAGAAAATTTATAATTTCCTATCAAAGTAGGAATAGTCATCGCTGCAACAACACCGATTATACCGAGAGTGATGAGAACCTCTGCTAATGTAAAGGCAGATTTAAGTGAAAAGTGAGAAGAGAAACGTGAAAAGTCCGTATCGGTATGAATAAGTGAATAGTGAGTAGTGAATAGTGAATAGACCTTATAAGTAGAATTATTTTCTTTCATATTCCCAACACTTGTTCTATTACCCTCTCTCTCTGTGCGATGGTTGAATTTCTTAGTGAGTTGTGACGAACTTAGAAAATCTGGAGAGGGTTCATTATTTATCAACTCATGTTTTAACCCTCTCTCGTGGTTGTAATTCACTTCGTTCAAACACCCACTCTCTCCCCCTAGGGAGAGGATATTTTCTTCAACACATGTCATTGCGCACTTGTTGTGCAATCTTTTATCAACATTGGTAAGACACTGATAAATTTTACCAACCATGCGATACTTCGGACTGTTGTCCTCAGTATGACAATAACCCCCTCTCTGAAATTTATAAGTTCGCTTTAGCTCACCAACAAATTTCTTCTCTCCCCAAAGGGCGAGATTATTAAAAGCTTCGATTAGGCTAAAATCTTGATTATGAGAGGGTTTTAGACTATTGCCCCCCCCCGACGAGCTTGTTTTCTTTGAATTCCATACTAAATTCCTCTCTTTCTTTCATAAATATATTATTATTTTAACAAATTTTTTGATGTTTTTCAAGTGGTTTCAAGAAAAAGAAAATAATCCCACGATAGCGAAATGAACTATAACTTGTTAGTGAAACAAACAACAAAAAGCTTTACACAAATGTATGATGTAGGAACAAATGTTTACACAGAGGGTTAAAAACAGGCATTGTTTGAGCGTAGCGAGTTTGACTGTTTTTTAGTTGAACTTACTAGTTATTAGTGAATGGAGCGTGTGGGTGGTTTTGTGGAACTTTTTACACAAAAAGTTCCCGCCGTCTGCGCAAGACAAAAAAACAATCCTTCCACCGCAAGCGGTCCCCCTTCCTTTGCAAGGAAGGTTAAATGTTTCCCTTACGGGATAGCACCCACCTAACCTACCTTATCAGAAAGGGAAACAATTTCCTTGATACGGTCTACTCACTATTCACCACTCACCATTCACTTATTCATAGCGATATGGTCTTTTCACTTCTCACTTTTCACTTAAAGCTACTGCTTTTAACACTGCCTCTTTGCATCTACGCATCAAATAGCTACAAATCTTGACTTGATTCATGGATTGGTGCGCCGATTACACGTTCAACTTCTGCTGCATTGACATTATAATTCAACAAGTTTGAATAGTAATCCAATTGCGCATTTAGGTAACTGTTTTCAGCATCTTTAAACTCTATCGCATCTCCCAATCCTACCTGATATCTTCTAAACGCCTGATATTGACGTTCTTTTGCTTGTTGTAATGCCAGTTTTGAAACATCTAAACTATCATGAGAGTTTAGCAAACTAATATAAGCACTTTTAACTTCCAAATATACATTTTGTCTTTGTTGTTCGTAATCTGCTACATATTTTCTGTAAGTAGCTTTTGCCTCATCAACTTGTTTTTTTAGTAACATTAAATTTATAGCAGAATAATTCAATTGAACACCGGCTTGGTATCCATAATCTGCATCAATTCGTCTACCACCTCTGCTATATGAACCAAAAGCACTTAAATCCGGAGAGAAAGCTCTTTTAGCAGCTCTTACATTTAATTCTGCAGCATCCATTGCTTTTTTCGCTGCAAGTAATGTCGGTCTTGAACTTTGCGCTGTATTCAACAAATCATTAAAATTAACATCATAAGCTTTTGAATTTAATTTATCTTTTAACACAACTCCTTCAAGTTCAGGAATACCAACCGCATTAGCTAACTCAGCAGCCGCTAATTCCATTGTATTTTTAGCTTTAATCAAATTAACTTTTGCATTACCCAAATTATATTCAGCCGTCGTAACATCAATTTTAGCCTTTCTACCGATTTGATATTGCGCCTTTGCCTGTTTCAATTGCAATTCAAAATCCTTAACTGTGTCTTCGTAAACCGTCTTTTGAATTTCTGCAAAAACAAGATTGTAATACGCAACTTTTACGTTGTATATAACAGTTTCAATACTCTGCTCCGCATCAAGTCTTGAAGCTTCATAGTTCCTTTTTGCGGCATCTGCGCTTGCTTTTGTCTTACCAAAATCAAATAGCAACAAGTTTGCAGAAACAGTCGGAACATAGTACATATCATATTTTTGCGACATCATACGAGCATAAGCTCCACCCATAGTCATTAGCATATCGTTTCGAGAATAACTAACACCGGCACTCAATGTAGGAAAATAATTTGACCATGCCTGCCCAACTCTTGATTTATATATTTCTGAATTACTAATTGATGACATAATCGCAGGATGATGAGTAATCGCCAATTTTATACAATCTATAAGCGAAACTTCCCCTTGCATATCCGCATACTCAATTTTACTATTAATTACAGGAAATTTAGTTTCGTACATTCCCTCTGCTTCTTGCGAAGTTTCTTTTTTTATCTTTGTATTATCATCTGTTTTACGTTTCTCTTGTTTTTTATTAACTTTTGTTTTATCAGGCTTTATGATTTCAATTTTCTGTTTGTCTTTATTTGTTGAATTTTTAGTATTTTTTGCAAACACCGGTGAAACAGCAGATAATACCATAACAGAGCATATTAAAGCCATATTAACAATCTTTTTCATCTTATATCTCCAAATCCTTTTCGGTTATTTCTTTTTTAGGGAATTTATCAACAAATTCCTGAACAATTACATAAAACGCCGGAGTTAATGCTGCGCCCAAAGTTGCAGCTGCAATCATACCGCCAAATACAGTTGACCCAACAGAAATCCTTGAGTTTGCGCCAGCACCTGTTGCAAAAATCATAGGCAAAACACCTAAAATAAATGCAAGTTCTGTCATCATAATCGCTCTAAATCTTAATTTTGCAGCTTTAATTGCTGCATCTTTTACAGTCAAACCATTTTTCTCGTGTTCTTCTTTAGCAAATTCTACAATCAAGATAGATTGTTTTGCTGCAAGCCCGATTAACGTAATCATACCAACTTGAGAATAAATATCAAATGATTGGTTAATCATCATTTGAAATATCAAAGCCCCCAATGCCGCAATCGGAGAAATCAACAATACCGCAATCGGAATTGTATAGCTTTCGTACAAAGCAACAAGGAACAAGTACACGAACAATAATGCCATCGCAATAATCATAACTGTTTGTCCTGATGCTTCTCTTTCTTGTGCAGAAGTACCGGACCAATCAAAAGTCATATCTGAAGGAAGAACTTGTTTTGCAACACTTTCCATAGCATTCATCGCATCACCTGAACTTTTTCCTGATGCTTGCTGACCTTGAATTTGAACGGACTTATATTGATTGTATCTTGAAATTGAGGCAGTACCGATTGACTGTTCAAGTTTAATTATTGACATAATCGGAACCATTACACCATTTTTATTTTTTACATAAATTCCTGACAAGTCAGAAGCTTTATCTCTAAATCTGCTTTCTGCCTGCATCTGAACTTTAAATACTCTATCATATTTGTTAAAATCATTGATATAATAAGTTCCCAACATTGAAGATAAAGTTGATGCAAGTTCTGTTAAATCAACATTTTGCGCAAGAGCTTTTTCATAATCAATATCAACAATATATTGCGGAACATTTGCTTGGAATGATGTATATACACTTGATAGATCAGAATTTTGGTTAGCTGCAGCTATCAATTTGTTTGCCCAAACTTCCATTTCTTGCGGAGTATATTCTCCTTGTGATAGCATTTGGAATTCAAAACCGCCCATCATACTCATACCCATAATTGCAGGAGGTGAAAAAGCCTGAATAGAAGCTTCTTTAGTATTACTAGCAATCGCTCTGATTTGAGATAAAATCGCAGTGTGTGAAAGGTTTGTTGATTTTCCTTCAATTTTTCTTACAATCCATTTTATAGGAGTAATTTTTCTCGCTGCATAATCATCCAACTGGATAATAACTGTTGATTGGTTTGTAGAGCCATTCCCTCCAAACACTGTCAATTTTTGTTCATCAATACCATCAATTGTTTTTATTTGCTCAGCAAAACGCCTTGAAACATCTTCCGTTCTGGACAATGACGCACCATCAGGCAAAGTAATACTTGCAAGCAAAATACCTTGATCTTCATCAGGAATAAAACCTGTTGAAATAGTCTTGAAAGAAACAAGAGTAAGCACAATTACTATCGCATAAACAATCATTGTAAGCTTCTTATCAAAAACAAATTTTTGAACATATTCTAAGTAAAAATTTTCAACCTTTGCAAACATCTCATTAAAATCTTTTACAAGAATTGAAGTACGTTTAAAGATTTTTTCTTTAATATTTTCTAAATGTTGTAATGTCGGTTTATTAGAAAAATCAGGTTCTTTTTTCTCTTGCCCCAAGAAATGAGAACACATTGCAGGCGATAAAGTTAACGCACAAAGTGCAGAAATTGCAATTGAAACTGCGATACATACCGCAAATTGCTTGTACATAACACCTGTCATTCCGCTCATAAACGTAATAGGAACAAATACTGCCATCAATACTAATGCCATTGCAACAAGTGCAAACCCAACTTCTTCCATCGTTATCTGCGTTGCCATAATAGCAGATTTACCCTCATCAATATGACGTTTAACGTTTTCAATTACAACAATCGCATCATCTACTACAACACCAACCGCCAGCACTAATGCAAACAACGTCAGCAAGTTTATTGACATGCCTGCAACTTTTAGTGCGAAAAATGTACCAACTAATGAAACCGGAATTGTAATACATGGAACAAGGGTTGCCATCCCGTCACCCAAAAACAAAAAGATGATTACAACAACAATTAACGCAGTCAAAAGAATTGTAAACTCAACTTCTCTCATTGATTCTTGAATATAATTGGCATCATCTTTTACATACATAATCTTGATACCATTTGACATTTTTGAGTTAAGTTCATTAACTTTTGCCTTAACATTTTTTGACAAATTAATTACGTTTGCATCAGGCAATTGTGAAATCATTACAACTGCAGAAGGCTTTCCATTAACCAAACCTAAGTTTGAATAAGAAGATGCCCCTAATTCAACTTTTGCAATATCTTTCAATTTAACATTTGAACCATCTGAATTTGATCGAATAATAATATTTTCAAAATCTTTTACATTATCAAGTCTGCCTTTAGTTTTCAAAGTTATTTGCAAAGCTTGTTTTTCATCGGTTGGCAATTGTCCCAAAGCACCTGCAGTAATTTGGGTATTTTGAGATGTAACAGCAGCTTTTATATCGCTTGTAGAAACATTCAACCCTGCCATTTTTTGAGGATCAAGCCATATTCTCATAGAATAATCGCCAGCACCGTAAACATTTACATCCGCAACACCATCAATACGTTTCAATTCATCTTTAATATATATAGAACCGTAGTTTGTCAAATCTAATTGGTTCCAGTTTCCTGCTTCTGGGTAAAGTGTCAAAATAATAGCACCTGAACCAGAGGTTCTACTAACCGCCGTAACACCTGTCCTTTGGACTTCTTCCGGCAACTGAGACTGAACTTGTTGTATTCTGTTTTGAACATTCATCAAGTTTACGTTTTTGTCAGAGCCAACTTTAAAATATAAAGTTAAACTATAACTTCCATCATAAGATGTTGAAGTCATATAAGTCATATCTTCAACACCGTTCAATTTGTTTTCCAAAACAGTTGCGATAGAAGATTCTATAACTTCTGCACTCGCACCTTGATAAGATGCTGAAACCTGTACTTGTGGAGGAGTTACATCCGGATAACTCTCTTGTTTTAAACTCATCATGGAAATTATACCGAGAATTACGATACAAACAGATATTACAAGTGCAAATCTCGGTTTTCTTATAAAGAAGAAAAGTTTTTCTTTATCAAATATTTTTTTCATTTACTAATCCTTTTTAGTTACGACTTTTAGTTTTTGACCATCCATGTTAATATTTTGGATACCTGAAGTTACAATAGTATCTGTAAGGTTCAAACCTTTAGTTACAACCCAATTATTATTGATTACATCAGATACTTCTATATCTTTTCTTACGGCCTTATTATCCTCTACTGCCCAAACATAATAGCCGCTCATTGCATCTCCTTTTGTACAAGATTGCGGAATTGTCATAAATTTAACTTGTTTTGGAGCAACAATCGTAACCTTCATATAATCACCAGGAACAAGCCACATTTTTGAATTATCAAAAGTCGCACGCATTTTTACGGATCCAGAATCTTTGTCAATTTGGTTATCAACAAAGTTTACTTTACCTATTTTGTCATAATAAACACCGTTATCAAATTGAACTTTTACTTGCGCATCTTTAAATCTGTCACTACCCTTCAAAAGTTTTACAAAATCATCACTTTTCAAACTAAAAGTAACAAAAACAGGATTAACACTTGATACATTAACCAAAGAACCTGATGTTGGAGAAACATAGTTTCCTTCTGTAATATTTACTTTCCCAATTCTTCCGGCAATCGGAGATTTTATTGCAGTGTAACTCAAATTTACTCTTGCAAGTTCCAACTGTTGTCTTGCTGCCTCATATTGCGCTCTGTTTTGATTTCTTGCCGCCAAACTTGAATCAACATCAGATCGACTAATCAAATCCTCTTTAATCAAAGCATTTGCACGGTTCAATTCTTGTTGTGAGTTTTTTAATAAAGCACCATATTGGTTCAAATTAGCTCTTGAATTATTAACTTCAATTTGATATTCTCTAGGATCAATTTGGAAAAGTAATTGCCCTTTTTTCACAAAATCTCCTTCTTTAAAATATTTTTTCAACAAAAAACCAGGGACACGAGCAACTAAATCAACAGAATATTCAGCCTCAACCCTTCCTGTAGATTCAGCCGAAACATTCATAGATTCTATATGTGGAGTATCAACTTCCACCTCTTTTGGCATGCTCATCATTTTCTTTTGCACCATTCCCATAAAAAATCCTGATGCTTTATTATAAATTATCGGAATAATAATGACTAAAAGAACTATTATTCCCCATTGTTTTCTTGTTAAATTAAGTTTCATACTTCTCTCCATGTTTAATAGTAGAATTTTCTACCCCATCGTAAAATATTATTTTTTTTGTGTCAACAAAAATTTTGTAAAATCCCCTGTTCGTATGTGGATATACGACAAAACCTTCCTTTTTTATGGAAGGTTTTTTAATTTTAATCCATTGATTTATAGCGTTTCAAAACTGTATCTTTTATATAATTATCGTTTGATTTTAATGCCTTTATAAGGATTTCATTATCTGGTTTTGCTCCTGCATTAATTAACTGTTCAACGATTTTAGGCTGTTTTTTCTGAATTGCATAAGCTAAAGGTTTTGTATAAGCAGCTTCTTTATTCACATCTGCACCATAAGAAATCAATGTTTCCACAATTTTAGCATCCTTATTTCTTATTGCCATAATCAAAGGAGTAACTCCTGCCAATTCTTTATTTGGGTCAACTCCATTTTTCAAAAGAAGTTTAACAGATTCATTTTGATTGCCTGTAATCGCAACATAAATTGCAGGAGTTTTCATAAATGTTGTATCTGGACTCATACCGGATTTTATAAACAAATCTGCAAGTTGTGTATTCCCCTCAGCCAAAGCTCCCATAAAATTGAATGTATTATATTTTATTCCTTGAGCTTGAATTTTCGCAATGTAAGCTTGGTGCATATCAGTTTCTGCATCCGCAAATGCAACTGTTTGGATTGCAATTAACATAAATAAAATCGCCAATAACTTTTTCATAATTTCCTCCTCGTTAATAATAAAAATATATTAGCATTTTTTAGCAATTTTGTACATATTTTTATGTTAATTTTTGAAAAAATTTGGGAATTTATATAACATACTGTATAGGAGTTGTACTAGATGAGAAGATTTGTATATTTCTGGCTTTATTTTGTAGCAATAGTTGCCTCTTTAGGCGGATTGTTATCAGGCTTTGATACTGGAGTAATCTCAGGAGCTTTATTATTTATCAATCAAACTTGGGATTTATCAGATTATTTGCAAGGATTTTTAGTAAGTTCTGTATTAATAGGTGCAGTAATCGGGGCTGCTACTAATGGAATTTTAGCCGATATATTCGGGCGTAAAAAAATTATTATAGCAACCGCAATTATTTTTATTGTCGGATCTATTTTATGCGCACTTGCTCCAAATATTTATGTCTTAATTCTTTCAAGAATACTTGTTGGATTGGCAGTCGGCATTGTAAACTTTATTGTGCCTTTATATTTATCAGAAGTTGCACCTAAGCAATTGAGAGGAACTCTTGTCTCTTTATATCAATGGGCTATTACCGCAGGTATTTTGTTCTCCTATGTAATCAACGGTGCTTTTGCTAATGCGGTTTACAGTTGGAGATGGATGTTATTTGCTGGAGTTGTTCCGGGATTAATTCTATTAGTCGGAATGACTTTCTTGGGCGATACTCCTAGATGGTTAATTAGCAAAAACAGAGAAGAAGAAGCTAAAAAGATTTATAAAAAGATTGAACCGGATATTGATGCGGATAAAGAAGTTGCAGAAATCAAAGAAACATTAAAATCCGAACTTGGCAACAATAAAAAAGTAAAATTCAAAAAATGGATGATAATGCCATTTGTTGTTGGTATCGGGATTATGTTTGCACAAATTTGTACAGGCATAAACACAATTATTTACTATGCTCCGACAATATTCAAAATCGCAGGTTTTGATAGCAATACAAACGCAATTTATGCAACTGCCGGAATTGGTTTAATTAATTTCTTAATGACAATTGTTGCAATATTCTTTACTGATAAATTCGGAAGAAAACCGTTATTATATATTGGTTTAACCGGTGTTATGCTAAGTTTGGTAGGTCTGGGCTGCGCATTCTATTGGGCAAATATACTAGGCGACAATTTAAAATGGGTTGCCGTCGGAAGTCTTGCCACATATATTATTTGTTTTGCGTTCAGTCTTGGACCTATAGGTTGGATTATTGTATCAGAAGTTTTCCCACTAAAAATAAGAGGTTTGGCAATGAGCTTGTGTACGGTTGCAAACTTTGCATTTAACTTCTTTGTAGTCGGAAGTTTCCCTGTTCTTATCCACAGAATTGGAGGGGCTTATACATTCTGGATATTTGCAGCAGTATCGTTGCTATGTATAATCTTTGTTTACTTCTTTGTACCTGAAACGAAAGGAATTTCATTAGAAAAAATAGAATCCAACTGGATTAAAGGAGTTAAACCTCGAGAATTTTAAGAATAAAAAATGACCTCTTTTATAAAGAGGTCATTTTTTGTGGGGCTTTTTATTCGAAACCTATGAAAACGCTTTGAAAGAACGATCTACGTTCTTATCAATTACACTTTTTAAAGATTCATATTCTGTTTGTAAGGCATTATGTTCTGTATCTAATTTTTTCAAATCCTGATCAAACTTTTTGTCTTGATTTTCTATTTCTGTTGTTGTGTTTTTATATTTAACTTCGGCTTTTGCAATAGCAACTTCATCTTCCACTGCAACAATATCTGTAGTGCTTGAATATGCTGTTGAATTCCAGAAATAGCCTTCGGAATTCAATTCTGCAACTTTTCCGCTATCTGTTGCAGGGTTGAAATATGATGCTTGTTTCAATGTTACAATACCGTTTTTCAAAGCAAATGTTAACCATTCGTTGCTGGTAAACAATTGGTCATCTATAACTTTGTAGTTACTAGAATTTGACATTTTTAGGTTCTTTTCAGCGCCGTTAACTTTAAACAAATTTTCTTCTGAGTCTTTATCTTCAACAACTACGTTTGCGGTCTCTGAACCATTCATCATATACCACAAGTTTGTATACCATTGTCCTTTTGACTTGTCGTTGATTGCAATATCGTCTATTGTCTTAGTTTTTGTAATTGTTTTTGGAGGTTCGCCTGGCTCACTTTCTTCCCATTTTTTATGTGCTTCTTCGTATGCACCTGAATCCAATTCTGTATTAGTTTCTGTATAAGTTTTAGTATAAGAATCACCTAGATCAAATTCTATAAGATAGAAAAATCTTGCCAAAGAATCTGGATTAGCAATATCACCAGTATTGTGACCAACTCTATATTCATCATGCACTTCCCACAAAAAATCTACAATTTTTTGATATACATTATTCCCGTATTTTTCTGTATCCGTACCACTTCCTGTACATTTAACATTACCATAATCTGCTTTAATATAACCATTGTAAGCTTCTTTACTCAATTCATCAGTATACAACGATTGTCTTAAATCATCACCAATCTCCTCACTGTTTCTACTATATGTATTCCAACACCAATCTTCATTATGCTCCTCGCACTTATCTTCTTTATAGTATATATTATAAGTATGACCATCTGATGTTGTATGCTCACCAACTCCAATTAATGCAGACAAAACATGCATATAACAATTATTTCCATTTACAGCTATTCCAAAACATCCTCCTAGTTTTCCTGTTAATTCTGGATAAATAGGAGAAGTATTAATCCTTTTAGTCACTTCTGTTTCTGTTGTTGTAGTATAATCATCAGGTTTAGGTTCTGATTTTACCCACGCATCGTGGCTTACAACCCAAGCATTATATTCCGGATTGGTTACTGTCTCTGTTTCAGTTCTTGTATAACTTTCAACAAGTCCGTAACGTTTCAAAAACTCATATAAACTGTCTGTTTCTTCATAATTTTTTGCATCTGTTGCACTGACTAGATTTTGACCAGAGGCATTTTGAATAGAATATTGATTTTTCAACGGTTCATAAGAATATAAAAATGCTGGAGTTAAGTTATAAGAAGTACTTTCGCCATTATCATTATAATATTTATAGGTTAATTTTTCAGAATTTAAAGCATCCATGTAAATTTGGCTTGCTTCAGAGGATTTTTGGGCAAGACGAAGTTTTGAATTGGTTATTGTTTGAGAGCGCAATTCATTATCGGTCAAACGACCGGTAATCGTCAATAATCTAGCTTGAGATGCTGACATGCCCATGTTATCGTAATCCTTTCCAAATAAATTAACGGCATTTTAATCACAATACTTTAAGACACGGTTTCATGTTCTTCTCTTATCTCATATCAAATAAGGCACTAAGTCTAAGTTTCAGCACATTTATGCATCTGTTTACATTCCGTAACACTCTATTAAATATCAAACCAATCCTTCTTTTAAAGCTTTTACGGCAGCTTGAGTTCGGTCATCTACAACTAATTTTTGAATAATATTACAAACATGAGCTTTGGCAGTGTGTTCAGAAATCGTTAATTCTTGTGCGATTTCACTATTAGAAAGACCATCAACAACAAGCTTTAAAACTTCATATTCTCTTTGAGTAAGGTTTGCGTGCTGTTCCTTAAACATCGCTCTTGACATTTGGCGTGGCGGAACAACCCCACAATTTTTCTCTCTCAATATTGGAACAACTTGTGGATCTAGCCACATCGCACCATCATACACTGTTTTTATAATCATCTTTAAAACATCCGTACTTATATCCTTCATAACATAAGCACAAGCACCGGCTTGAAGCGCATTTAAAACTTCTTGCTCACTCAAATGAGATGTCAAAATTATAACCTTTGCTCGATTATTTACTTCTAAAATTCTTTTTGTTGCCTCAACACCTGAAATATCAGGTAAGCCAATATCCATTAGAATTATATCAGGATGAACAATTCTATATTTTTCAATCGCTTCTTTTCCCCTTTGAGCTTCTGACACAACTACCAAATCATCTTGCCCTTCAAAAAGGGACTTTAAACCAACACGAATTAATTTTTGATCCTCTACAAGTAATATATTTATTGTCATATTATTTTCTCCTATATTACTTATAAAAGTTTTTTACTTATAATTAATCCCTTTATTATTGAGAAATAATAATTATATTATACAAACTTAATTAATAAATATTATTTATATTCATATAATAAAAAGACTTCCTTTGGAAAAAGAAGTCTTTTTAATTTCATTTTGTAAAATAACCTATATAATTTCGTTTATTACCTTTACACCTGCTTCTTTCGCAATAGCAGCAGTTTCTAATTCCTGAGCTTTTTCTCCGGCCAACAATAAATTATACGGAAGAAATTGTTTTGGATCAAACATTTTTGTAATAAACTTTTTACCGGGATAAAAAACTGCTCCAAAATGGCTATAACCGGTAGTATTAGGAGTTCCGCAAAAACTACTAACAACCTGTTCTGTTTTATTATCAATTACAGACATAGAATTAGTAGCTGACTTATATACAACATCATATCTTGTATGATTTTTTAATTCTTTTATGTATTGTGCAAATCCTTTTCGGTTAATTTCTTCACCCAGTCCCAAATAATCAGACAATTTACTTAAATCTTTTCCTTCAGGTCGTCTAAAAGCCATACCAAATTGAGGTTTTGGGCAATCACAATTCAAATTTACTTGCATTTAATACTCCTTAGTTAGATATCATTGTAAAGCAACTAAAAAAATTTTTTGCTAGTTATTTAATTAAATCTTAATATTTATTAATAGCAAATTTTGTAATTTTGGATTATTATGTAAATGATAAATATACATAAGGCGAAAACTATGAAATATTCAAATTATTCAACAGTTATAATAGGAAGCGGGATTGCAGGACTTTACGCTGCCCTAAAAATTGAACAACAAGTAGAACTTCCTGACGGACTTTTACTTATTACAAAATCAAAACTTGGAGAAAGCAACTCAAGATATGCTCAAGGCGGAATGGTTGCAGTTATGAAAGAAAACAAATCTGACACAACCGCATCACACATTTCTGATACAATTAAAGCCGGAGCTGGATTAAGTGACTTTAACACAGTTAAATTTATCTCAGAACATTCTGATGCCGTTGTAAAAGATTTACTAAAATTCGGCGTTGAATTTGATAGAGATGAAAACAACAACCTTTGTTTCACCAAAGAAGCAGCGCATAGTGTAAGAAGAATTTTGCACTCAGGTGGAGATGCTACAGGCAAAATGATTGAACAAGCTCTTTGCAAAAAGGTTGCAGAAAACGAAAATATAGAGATTTATGAAGATACATCAGCCGTAGAACTTCTCGTCAGCAACAACGAATGTAAGGGAGTTCTTGTCTATAATGACGAAACACAAGAATATGAAACCATTTATTCTCCAGCAATAATCCTTGCAACAGGCGGAATTGGTCAATTATATAAATACACGACCAACCCGGCAGGAGCAACAGGAGATGGTTTAGCTTTAGCATACAACGCCGGTGCAGTGATGCAAGATATGGAATTTGTACAGTTCCACCCGACCGCACTTGCTATAGATTGTGGCGAAAACAGATTTTTGATTTCGGAAGCCGTTAGAGGTGAAGGGGCAAAACTTTGTGATGCTGACGGCGTTGAATATATGCAAAATTATGACGAAAGAAAAGAACTTGCACCTCGTGACATCGTTACAAGAGCAAACTTTAACGAAATGAAGAAAAACGGAGTTGATAATGTATATTTGAATGCAACTTGCATTGATAGCAAAAAACTTGCAAAACGTTTTCCTAATATTTCAAAAAAATGCCTTGAAAATGGAATAGATATTGCACACGATTTTATTCCGGTAGCTCCGGCTGCTCACTATTATATGGGTGGCGTAAAAACCAACTTGCGTGGTGAAACATCTATTAACGGGTTGTACGCAATAGGAGAAGTTTCTTCAACCGGTTTGCACGGTGGAAACAGATTAGCAAGTAATTCATTGCTAGAATGTGTTGTTTGTGCTTATTCTGTAGCAGATTATTTAAAAACATTGAAACTCAAATCTCCAAAACAAATTGACGAAAATATCAAAAAAATTCTTGATCATTACACAATTGAAGATGACATTACAGAAGAACTTGACATTCCGTCAATGAAAAAGAAATTGCAAAATATTATGTGGAATTATGTCGGAATTTTCAGAGATAAACAATCTTTAACTACTGCAATTACAAAATTGCAAGAATTAAAATCTGAGTTTCCTCGCACAAGCAAATGTATAAGCAAAGAAGAATACGAATTGCGTGATATGTTTGTTGTTGCAAACTTAATTACAAATTCTGCTCTTACAAGAAAAGAATCTCGTGGGGCGCACTATAGAACAGATTTTCCACAAACTAATGATGAATGCGTTCACAGTATTATAACAAAAGAAGATAAGGTACCTGATTATGTTAAGTAAATTTTATGTAGAAGACCACGTTAAATCCGCATTAATGGAAGATATCGGATACGGTGACATTACGACCGAAAATTTGGCAGGCGAAAACGATTTTTTAAAAGCCGAATTGAATACAAGAAGTGAAGGAGTTCTTTGCGGGTGTAATGTTTTCAAAACCGTTTACAAAATCCTTTCTGATGATGTTAAAATCAAATTTTATTTTAAAGATGGCGATATAATCAAAAAAGGTGATAAAATTGCAGATTTAGAAGGTCCTGCAAAAGATTTACTAATGGGTGAAAGAGTTTCTCTAAACTACATCCAAAGAATGTCGGGAATTGCAACAGAAACAAGAAAATATCAAGATGCCATAGCACCATATTCAGCCAAAATAGTTGATACAAGAAAAACAACTCCAAACTTTAGAGCATTTGAGAAATATTCAGTAAAAGTTGGCGGGGGAGCATTACACAGATTTAACCTATCAGATTGTGCAATGATTAAAGATAACCACATCAGACTTGCGGGTTCTTTAACAAACGCAGTAAATAAATTAAGAGAAAGTATTTCGCATGCTCATAAAATTGAAGTCGAATGCGACACAATTGACCAAGTAAAAGAAGCTGTTGAAGTTAAAGCTGATATTATAATGCTTGATAACATGCCGGTAGAAACAATGAAAAAAGCAGTTGAACTAATCAATCATCAAGCAATTGTAGAAGCAAGCGGAAACGTAAACCTTTCAACAGTGAACGCTATTGCATCAACAGGTGTAGATATAATTTCATCAAGTGCGATTGTTGCCAAAGCTCCAACATTAGATTTAGCTTTAGATATGTAGTTTTTAAGGGCTTAGTGTAATAAGGCTATAGGGCGATAGGGGCTTTTATTCATTAAAAAAAAATTAATTGTAAACAATTTTTAAACATGTAGCAAAAAATATTTTCCTTTGTTTTAAAATTAATGTAGATACATTTAATTATTTGGTGAAAAAATGAAAGTTAGTAGATTACAGCGTGATATTACCCTAAATCAGGGTTCATCAAGGCTCCATTCGGAACCTCAAAATTTTAGGGAGAAGAATGCGGGAGCTTATGATAATAATAGAGGATATAATGCGAATTTTAACGGCAGTTTTACGGGAAAGAGTGAAGCTGCCGTTAAAACTATAAAAAAAGGTGGTATCCTTACAAGTAAATGGTTTAACAAACTTACAGAATATTCAAACGAACATAACGTTGCAACTAGCGCACTTATCGCACTAGGGCTTGCTGGTGTACTTAGACCGGCAACAATTATGACACTTCCGGGTAAAAAAGATAAAGAAGACAAAATTTACGCATCAGGTCACTCAATGGCTTCTGCAATTTTAGGTTTTGTCGCATCTGTTATTATTACAAGCCCTCTTGACGGAGCTGTTAAAAAATTATTCGGAACTAATGGCTATTTGAAAGATAAAGATGGCAATATTATAAAAGATAAAGACGGAAATCCTCAAATTTTAAGTAAAAAACTTGTAGAATTGCTTGAAAAAGAAAAAGCACTTGAAGCAAAAGCTAATTTGAGAGATGAAACCGGCAAAATTGTTGATAAAGCCGCAAGAGAAGCATATAAAGCCGTACAAAAACACAGATCAGCTCTTGAAGTTCTATCTAAAAATATTCCAGATTGGATTATTGCAGTACCAAGATCAATTCTTACTATCGCATTAATTCCGCCTATTTTGAAATACGTGTTCGGCGTAGAGAAGAAAAAGAAACCAGAACCTCAGAAGGAAACAAATAACATGACTAACCCAGCAGCAATGGATTTTATCAACAAACCAGTTTTCCAAGAAGTAAAAGGGGGTGTTAAATAATGAACGTAACACTAAACACCTTCAATACATATAATCAACAAAACAGATTTAACAAAATGAATACAAGACCGCAAAGCTTTACCGCAAATGCAGCAAATGGCTTAAACGATGCGGCAAAAGCGGCAGTAAAAACAGCCGAAGAAAAATCTAGTATATTTAAACCTCTATCTGATTTTTATGATAAATTTACAGATTCTGTAACAAAACACTTTACATCTAAAGTCGTTGATAGCAAACCAATGAATTACATTGCTGACAAATTTAAAGATAGCAGTAACTTATTCCAACACTGTTTAACAATCGGTTCATTGATTACGAGCGGTTTATATATGGAAAAAACTTTAACAAATGACAAATTGGATAAAGATAGAAAACAAACTCTTGCAGTTAATCAAGGTTTGACATTTGCAATATCTACTGCGGGTGCTTATACTCTTGACAAATACGTTAAGAACTGGTGGGAAAACACGACTGCCAAATTTGTTGGATATCAAATTGATAACGAAAAATTTAGTGAAAACTTCAAAAGCATCAACAAAGGTATTGAAGAAATCAACAAAAAATTAAAACAAAACCCTAATGCTGATGTTAATGAACTTGCTGATCAAGTTAAAGATGCGTTAAAAATGCCAAAACAAGGTGAAAAAGGATATGCTGGTTACACAGAATATCTTGAACACGCTGTAAAAGGTGCTGTTGAAGATGCTAAAGACGCTGAAACTACTGTAAAATCAGTTAGTCGCCTAAAACTTGACAAATATATTAAAAAATTAAGCCAAAGCGAATTAATTCCTAAAGTATCAGACAAATTATCTGGAAAAATCAAAGGGATGAATGCTTTAAGATCAATGATAGTATTCGGCTTTGTTTACAGGTTCTTCGTTCCGGTAGTAGTAACAAAACCTGCTAACTGGATATGTGAAAAATACCTTTCTCACAAACAAGCAAAAGCAGAAGATACTAAAAAAGCTTAAACAGATAAATAAAATAATAAAAGGAGCAACTAAAGGTTGCTCCTTTTTAATAAGAGAAGAATTTGTTACGACATTCGTAGTATTTTTAAGTTTGATTACTTGAAAAAAAAGTGATTTTATTGTATATTTCGCAGTAGATAAGGTGAAAGAGTGGGAAAAGAACTTAATTTAGAACTAATAGCAAAGGAATGCGGAGTGCCAAATGCTTCTGACACTCAAACTGTTATTTTCAATATTCAAGCACTTGATGAAGTTTACGAACCTGAAAACCTTGTCAAAATCTACAATTATTTATTATCAATATCTAAAAATCCTGATATATTAATGACTCTAATCCAATGTGAAGACAGATTTAGAAACAAATCATCTCTTGAAGTTCTTTTGGATATTCTTTTAATGAAAAATATCAACACTGAAGAAAAAGACTTATACATAAACGTTAGAGCAATGTGTGCCAAAGCTATTGCTAATCTGAAAGACACGTCAGCAGTAACTCCTCTTTTATATTGTTTAAATAACAAAGATGAAAATTACAAAGTTCGTCTTGCCTGTGCCGATGCATTAGGAAGAATTGGAGATAGATATGCGGTTGCACCATTAATCGAAGTTGTAAAAGACGAGGATGAAAAGTCTGTTTATTTGAGGGAAACTGCTGCCTCTGCTCTTGGAATGTTAGGAGATTTACGTGCAGTAGATCCGCTTGTAAGTATTTTAGAAGCTCAAAAAGGAATTTGGAATAAATTCACTTTTTTGAAAGAACGAATTATTGAAGCATTAGGGAAACTTCGACTTGACGATAACGAAAGAGTTTTCAATGCTTTAAAAAATTCTCTTGTCGATGAATCTCCGCAAATCAGAATTAACGCAATTGAGGCGATAATGGATAGCGACAACCCACAAGCCGTCGAAACTATCAGAACATGTTTGATGGAAGATGAAGATGAAGAAGTTAAGAAAAACGCTCTAATTGCACTTTACAACCTTGTCGGGAGAGAAATTTTAGATGAAGTTGCAAATGGACAAAATTTTTCAGACAATCTGAAAATGGAGGCAGTTTCAATGATTTCAGAATATGAGGATGAAAATGAGTAAAGGAATTATCCTATTATCTGGCGGGCTAGATTCTTTAGTAAGTCTTGGTTTAGGAATAAAAAAATATGGAATTTCACTTGCCTTGACTTTTGACTACGGACAAAAAGCCGGCAAGCAAGAAATTTCAACATCAAAAAATATATGTAATTATTATAAAATTAATCATAAAGTTATCAAACTGGATTGGTTAAAAGAAGTCACACACACTGCCCTGGTAAGTGATAATGAGTTACCTCAAGGAATTGAGAATCCTGAACAATCTGCCAAAAATGTTTGGGTTCCAAACAGAAACGGTTTGTTTCTGAATATTGCAGGAAGTTTTGCTGACGGAAATGATTTTGACTATATCTTAATTGGCGCAAACAAGGAAGAAGGACAAACTTTTCCTGACAACACACAAGATTTTATTGACAAAATCAATGCAGAATTTGAATATTCAACGCAAAAGCACCCAAAAGTTGTTGCCCCCTTGATAAATTCAAACAAGAATGATATAGTAAAACTGGCACTAGAGCATAACATTCCACTTGAATATGTCAGAAGTTGTTATGCAAACGGGGAAAAGCATTGTGGCAAATGTGAATCATGTACTCGTTTAAAAAATGCCCTAATTGCAAATAATGACACCCATTACATAAAGGAATTGTTTTGAAAACACAATTATTAGAACAAGAAATTAAATATGAAGGTTGGCAACTTTCTCCACACTGGATTTATAAAAACTTTAAAATTCAAGGAGATGCGACTGTTGCGTTTATTGGAGAATGTGAAGTTAAATTAACCGAAATGGTTGATATTGAAGATGTTATCAACAACGAACCTATTTATAGTAAATCAATGTTGAGCTTTATATCCGAACAGTTCAATGTAGGCTTGGTTGAAGGTGTTTTTAGGCAAAGACTACTTATCTGTATAATCAAAGAAGCTCTTGAAAAAAGAGGTTTTAAAATTACGAGAAATGGCGACGATTTGTTCTATGAAGGTAAAAAATTAACTGTTTCTATCGCTACAAAATCAATAAATTCAATACTTATCCATACCGGCATAAATATTGATTCTACAAATGCACCGGTTAAAGCAAGCGGATTAACTAGTGAGCTTGGTATAACCGGCATAAAAGATCTTGCTCAGGAAATTTTAACGAATTATTCTGAAGAAATTAATGATATAATAATGGCATCAACAAAAGTTAGAGGTGTATAATGGAAGAAGATTTAAAACGCCCTTCTCATATCAGTTATAAAGAATATCAAAAAAAAGTTACTAAAAAGCCGAATGAAGGTATAATTATCTTCGTATCTGCATTTTTCATTCTGCTTTTGCTTTTCTTAGGAATTGCAAAACAACTTTCTCCTGAAATTGATGTTTCTATTGGAGAGGATGAAAACCAAACTGCCACAGAGGATGTTGCTGACAAAACATCGGTTGATGACAGATTAAAATTATTGCAACAAGAAGATGAAGGTCAGAAAACTCAAGATAATACTTTTGCAACAGAACTAGACGAGAAGGTTGTTTTACCAGACCATAAAAAGGCTGAAGCGACAGATAATACAACTCAAGAGGCTATGACACTTCCAGCCAAAACAATTAATTCTAAACCTGTTACAACAACTAATCCTACGCCAAAACCGGTTACAACTCAAGCAACAAATACAGCCAAAGTTGTTGTAGGCTATTACTCAACAAGAGAACAAGCAGAAGTTGCAAAAGGAATTATTGCGGAATCAGGATTGAATATATCCCCATACGTTAGAAATATTGGTGGCGCATATACTATTCAAGTTGGCTCATACGCAACAAGAGAAAAAGCACAAAGCATTGCAAATGAACTCCTTCGAAATAATTATCCTGCAAGAATAATTATGGAGTAGTTTATGCATAATGAAGAGCACTTAAATCTTGTATTAATAATGGAATATTTTGGAATTATTTGTGAATGCGATATTCAACTGACAGAGCCAAATGCCAATAAAAAAGAGATAAATGCAACTAAAAAAAGAATAAAAAATGATATAAAAAAATTTTTGCCAGCTATAAAAAAGGCATTAAGAAATCCTTTATATGTTGATAAGGCTGAACTTTTTTATTATATGGCTTTGTGCTATGAAATATTAGAAAATAAATCTAAGGTGCTAAAATACTATAAAGAAGCAAGTAAAAGAGATTTAAAATATATTATTAACCTAGCTAGTTTTAAAAAGCAAAATAATGATAAAGATGGAGCATTAAAAGACCTAAAATTTGCATTAGAAAATACAAGTGATGCTCATCTTGTTGAAAGTATTAATTCTGCTATTAAAGATGTTGAAGAAAGTATTGAGTTTGATAAAGATATTAAAAGGTGGGACAAATTAACAAGATTTTTTTGGCTAGATTTGTTACTTCCTTTTATACCTGTAATATTTTATGGTTTTCTATTTATACTTAGCATTCTGCTATTGATTGGAATTCCTATTGTCTTAATTTATTTTGCAATTAAATCATTTTAATCATTATGCAAACCAGTTGCAAGCATCACCTTTACATAAAATACCTTCAAGATTAGACATAACGTCTTCTTTAGTCATTTCATAAGTAACAGGTGTTATTGAGATTTTGTTATTTCTTACTGCAGCAATGTCTGTATTTGAGCCAACAGGTTCATTTATCATTTCTCCTGCCATCCAATAATAAACTTTTCCTCTCGGGTCAACACGTTTTTCGTAATTGTCAGTAAACATTCTGCGACCCAATTCCGTAATCGCAACACCTGCAATATCTTCCTCATCAAGTGCCGGAATATTTACATTCAATAGGCTCTTTTTAGGGAATGTAAATTCTTTCAATTTTGGCAACAACAGATTTGCAAACTTTGCAGCATATTTAAAATTTTCGTACTCATAACGCATTGATGCAAGAGAAATAGCAATACTTGGAACTCCCAACATTGCGCCTTCCATAGCACAACTGACCGTACCGGAATACAAAATATCAGCCCCTAAATTTGGGCCATGATTAATTCCGGAAATAATAACGTCAGGTTGCTCATCTTTGCTCAAAATTGCATTAATCCCGATTTTTACACAATCACCCGGAGTTCCGGTTGTTACCCATGCTCTTTTTACCCCATGATAAGCTTCAACCTCCTCAACCCTCAATGGAGTATGCAAAGTTAAAGAATGCCCAGCAGCACTGCGTTCCCTATCCGGAGCAATAACATAAACTTCATGTTCCAGTGCCAAAGTTTCAGTCAAACATCTAATTCCGTTAGCTGCAATCCCATCATCATTAGATACCAATATCTTCATCAAAATCTCCTCAAATATCTCTTAACAATATAGTATAATAAAAAACCACATTGTAAAATCCCCTAAATTATCAAACAACTATACTCCACTCTCAAATTTATTAACTTTTGTAACAAAATATACTTATTATTAAACATGTATGGCAATTATATATACTAAAAATTGTTTATATACATGACACGAGGAAAAGCATAAAACGAGGAATCAAAAAAACGTTTTATTGCACACTACACTTCACACTATTACGAGGAATTATTCAAAAGAATTCCAACGCTATTTTCAAAAGAAATAGCGTTTTTTTTGTTTAATAAACTCTTTTTGTAATTCATTTGAATTATTTATCAAAAAGAAAGCATACGTTACAACCTTCACTCATAAGGGAAGGAGTAATTTATTTACCGTTATAATTCAAATCCATCAATCTACTTCGTAATTACCGCATAGATTTCAGCAAGTTTACCTGATTTTCTGTTCTTAAAACGAATTTCTTTTTTTGTATCTTGAGGGGTAAACTCAGATTTTTGGTAATTAATCAAATACTTCATAAATTCAGGACTAAACATTTTACTCCTTTACTACACTAAAATTTTATTCCCTACACAACATATATATAAAAACACAAAATTGAAATTTATTGTCATAAATTTACAAATTATTTACATTAGTTAATGAGATGATATAATCTTGTTAAAAGAGGAGAGTACATGCACCAATCTTCAATTATAGATATTATTTCACCAATAATGGCAGGACCTTCAAGTTCGCACACCGCAGGAGCTGTCAGGTTAGGACTTCTTGCCAGAAACATCTATAAAGCAAAACCTCAAAAAGTAACCTTTAAGCTATACAATTCATATGCTTTAACAGGCAAAGGTCACGGAACTGACAAAGGGTTACTTGCGGGAATTTTAGGGTTTTCTGTTGCAGATGAAAGAATTAAAACTGTTTTTGATACCGTAGAGGCTAAAGAAATCGATTATTCTTTTGAATTTTTGCAGGATTTCAATAGACATCCAAACGCCGTTGATTTTATATTCGAAGGCGATTTAAATATGTTCATTTCTGGAAATTCCATTGGCGCAGGAGAAATCGAAATCACAAACATCAACAATTTTTCTGTTAAATTAAATGGGAAATACAACACTCTTTTACTTGTTTATGAGGACATGCCTGGCGTAATTTCAACAGTTACCAAGCTTATTCAAGAAGATAATGTAAATATTGCCTCACTACACTGTGATAGAAGCGGAAAAGGTAAAGATGCCTCAATGTGTATTTGTATTGACGGTGAATTGTCAAAACATTGTACCAAAGCCGTAAGCGAATTAAAAGATATGTATATGGTCAGATATATAGAAAAACTGGAAAGTTAATTTGATATGAACTATAATATTACAACATTTAAACAACTCTATGAAGCTTGTAACGCAGAAAACCAAACAATCCACGAAACGGCATTAGATTACGAGGCTTCTCAAGGAGAAAATTCTGAATACAAAGTAAGAATGCAAGCTAAAAAAAGTCTTGATGCAATGAAAGATGCCATAAAAGTTGGTTTAAATTCAACAGAAAAATCACCAAGTGGCTTGAGTGGAGATGATTGCTATAAATTACAAAAATCGAAAGCCGGTTCATTGTTAGGTGAGACCGCATACAAAATGATGACATACGCACTTGCAACTAGTGAACAAAATTTGCGTATGGGAACAATCGTAGCTTGTCCAACTGCAGGTTCCTGTGGAATTGTTCCGGCAGTTTTGGTTGCGTACGCAGAAGATAACAATATAAAAGAAGGCGAGCAGATAAATGCACTAATTACGGCTGGAGAAGTCGGAAGATTAGTTTCCAACAAAATGGCTCTTGCAGGTGCAGTTGGCGGATGTCAGGCAGAGTGTGGAGTTGCATCAGCTATGGCTGCAGCAGCATTAACTCAAATGCGAGGTGGAAATGTTTCCCAAATTATTAATTCAGTTGCGCTTGCTCTAAAAAACATTTTAGGACTAACTTGCGATCCTGTTTGTGGATTGGTTGAAATTCCTTGCGTTAAACGAAATCCTTTCTTAGCAATTCACGCAGTAACCGCTTCAGATTTAGCAATGGCAGACATTACATCCGTAATACCGATTGATGAAATTGTTGATGCAATGGAACAGACTGGTCAATTGATGTCCCCTCTTTTGAAAGAAAGTTCTCAAGGTGGTTTAGCCAAAACTAAAACAGCCGTGATGTTAGAGAAGAAAATACTAGGAAAGTGAATTGGCGAATAGCCCATTGCAGGTGCTACCACATCAAAGTTGTTTTTGAGCAGAACGAACTAAATGGACTTCTCTCCTTTCACCTTTCACTTTTCAATACTTACTTTTTATAAGAATATTAACTTTTGTAACAAGTTTGATAAAAATAAGCAATTTTGTGGAAATTATATCCTTAGTATATATATAAGAGATAGTATAAAATTCTAAGGAGATATATTATGGCTGACAAAATTGGTGCAATCGGATCACAAGATGACCTCTTTTCAAGAATTAAAAAATTTATGTTTACAAATCCGGCAGAAAAAAGCCATAACACAGCAAAAGGTGCTTTTGTTGCGACACTTGATGATTTTACTAAAAGTGGAAATGTTCCGGGATATAGTGATGTTTCCATCCATACTCAAACATCTTATTCATAAATTTTTGCAAAAAGCTTATATTTGTAATAAACTAATTCTTATAAAGAGGATTAGTTTATTATGTTATTGACCGCAGATATCGGGAACACAAGCATTACACTGGGATTGTTCGACAACGATGCTCTTGTAGAAAAATATAGATTAGCATCAGACAAAGATTTATCTTTAGAAGAATATGAAGTGCTTTTGAAGTCACTGTTTAAAGAATTTAAAATTGACGGATGTATTATATCATCTGTTGTAGAAGAACTTACAAAAAAATTCAAAACAGCAGTTGACAACGTTTTTAAACTAAGCTCTATTATTTTGACAACAAAAATCAATACAGGTGTAAAAATTTGTTTAACTACTCCCAAAGAAGCTGGGGCAGATAGAATTGCAAACGCAGCCGGAGCTTATGTTTTATATAATCACCCCGTAATCGTAGTTGATTTCGGGACTGCAACAACTTTTGATATTGTGAACGCAAAAGGAGAATTTATAGGCGGAATTATAGCTCCTGGAGTGGCTTTGCAACTCAAAGCATTGAACAAATTTACATCAAAATTACCAAGAATAGAAGTTTCACCTTCAAATTCTGCAATTGGTCATAACACAAACGATGCAATTTTGTCAGGAGTTTTGAGAGGATCTGCTGCGATGATTGATGGTTTGGTTGAACAATGCGAAAAAGAATTAGGCAAAAAAGCGGTTATCGTTGCAACAGGAGGTTATTCAGGATTAATTGCAAATTATTTAAAAAGGCAATTTGATTTTATCAATCCAACTTTAACCCTTGAAGGTTTAAGATATTTGTACCAAATTAACAAGCTAGATACTGTAAGTAAATTGTAGAAAATTACCCATTAGATTTTCGTTCCAAATCTGCACATCATTTGGAACAGACAAAACAACCGGAGTAAAATTCCAAATATATTTAATATTAGAATTAACCAAAAAATCAGCAGTAGTTTGAGCAAATTGTCGAGGAACGGTAAGAATTGCAATATCAACCTCATCTTGCTTCGCAATTTCAGGAAGTTTTACAATATCTTCAATTTTCATTCCATTCACAACTTTACCAATTTTTTTAGGGTCGTTATCAAACAATGACAAAATATTCAAACCATAGTCTGAGAAATTCCCGTAATTAGCAATTGCAGTGCCTAAATTTCCTGCTCCGATAATAAAAGCTTTTTTAGTTTTTTTAAACCCTAAAGTCTTTTCAATAGCGAGCTTCAACTCTTTTACGCCATAACCAACTCTACTTTTACCAGAATTATCAAGATAATTTATATCTTTGCGCACCTGAGAATCATCCGTATTAAGGAGTTGAGCAATCTGTTTGCTCGAAATAACATCTTCTTTATTATTGATAAAATCAGAAAGAATACAATGATACAGTGTCAGTCTATTAATAACCTTATCGGGAATTTTCTTATCCATAAGTCGATTATAACACGAAAATCATATTTTTAGCCCATTACACTTTTTTACATGTTTATTATATAATGTATTCATTATATAGGAGAGAAAGAATGGATCAACAAACTTATATGAAAATAATGGGCTATGTCCCTACAGTTATTGAAGCTTCTTCTCGTGGAGAACGCTCTTTTGACATCTTCTCAAGACTTTTGAGAGAAAGAATTATATTTTTAGGAACTGAAATTGACGACGAAGTTGCAAACTCTGTTGTTGCGCAGTTATTACTACTTGATAGCGAAAACTCTGAAAAAGATATCATGCTTTACATCAATAGTCCTGGTGGTGTAATTACTGCTGGGATGGCAATTTACGATACAATGCAATTAATCAAATCTGATGTATCTACAATTTGTTTAGGCGATGCAGCATCAATGGGCGCATTCCTACTTTGCTCTGGTGCAAAAGGAAAAAGATTGGCTCTACCGAACTCAAGAGTAATGATTCACCAACCTCTTGGCGGTGCTAAAGGTCAAGCCACTGATATCGAAATAGAAGCAAAAGAAATTCTTCGTATGAAAGATATGTTAATTGGAATTATTGCAGAAAATTCCGGTCAGCCTATTGAAAAGGTTAAAGAAGATTGCGAACGTGACCACTTCTTAACTGCTCAAGAAGCTCTTGAATACGGACTTATTGATAAAGTTGTTACAAGAGATAAAAAATAACCTTTGTAACATAACTTAACAAAACCTGTAAAAACATGCAATTCTAAGGAGTTGCATGTTTTTATATAAATGTAGGTTAAAAAAAGGTTAGTTATTAAAGTTAGAAAAGGTAGGAAAGTAAAATGTCACTATTAATTTTCGCATACCGAAAATTGGACATTATGCAAAGGAAAAGTGATTTAAACTATCGTTTAATGAACTTGACCAGAAAACTCTCAGATTTGCAACAATATGCAGCAAATATTGGAGATGGTTCTGTTTCAATGAGCGATATGATGAACACTCCTGGTTCAATGTTTGGTAGACAATTGATGTACATGCAGTATGCGCACAATACAGCGTTATTCGGAGCGCAACAGCAAATGCAAATGATGCAACCACAAATTGCAATGCAAATGTCACAAATGCAAGATCCAAATATGCAGGCTATGTATCAACAATGGATCTTTAAAAATCTTTATGATCAACAACGAGAACAAATCGGCAAACAAGAATCAAAACTTCTTAATGAACAAGAAAAGCAAATTCAAGCCGAAAAAGCAAAACTTGAAACTCAATTAAAATTGTTAGATCAAGAACTTGAAGCTTGTAAACAAGGTGAAGACAAAGCCGTAGAGCAATGGAAACCTAATTACGTAGCTTAGGAAATTTTACCTATAAATCCTATCCTTAACTAACCTGTAAAGGGTTCGCTTAACTGCGAACTCTTTTTTCATGTTTAAACAGGAATTATTTCATCTATTTTTATATCAAACTCTTCATGTGGCAATTCTTCAACAATTAATTCTTTTGCTATTGGTAAAATGGTTTTAACAGTATTGTTTTCAACGAAAAACCTATCATAAAATCCTCCACCATATCCCAAACGAAAGCCAGATTTGTCTGCCATTAATGCAGGAACTACAACTAAATCAAGATTACGAGGATTTATAGAATTTGAGCAAGGTTCGCAAATATTAAATGAAGATGTAACAAGTTTGTCGCCTTTTTTGAACGGACAAATTTGCAAATTTTCACCACAAACTCTCGGCAAATAGAAGTTTTTTTCATCATCCAACAACGCTAACAAATTTAATTCATAGCGCAAAGGATAATAAATCAAAACATTTTTTGCTAGTATATAAAGCGTATTTTCCCTGATTTTTTTTATTGCAATCGTACTTTTCTCTGCAATTGAAAGGCTTTTTCTTATACACTTAGCTTTTTTGCGTAAATCACTCTTACTATCCATAAACTAAGTATATAATAAAAATCAGATTTTTCTCTAAAACTATGCACTTCTGCGCATCAAATCAGATATTTTAACTTCTTTTTCAAATTTTTTGATTTTCTTAACCGGTTTTACAATTTCTTTTTCTTCTTTGAATTGCGACAAACCAATTTTTACTTTAGAATTTTCATCACTTATCATAAATATTTCTTTAAAAAATGCGATTATTTCTTTCATAATTTTCTCCTAAAATCCATTATACACATAACTTTGTAATACATATCATTCATTAAAACTATATTTGGCTCAAAAAACATTGTATTTTATGTTATATTATTGATATAACGAGGTTAAAAGTAAAATTTGAACGAAATTTTGACAGAAAAATACAAACAGGATTTTAATACCGCTTTAAATATCTACGAGAATACATATTCACATGAGCAACTTATAGAATTTTTAAAGACAGGTTCAGTTGCCGAAAAGCAAGCTGCAACAATAAAATTAGACATTATCTCAACCCAAAATGATGCCACTGTTTTTATGTCAAACTTAACCGGTTGCGATGGCAAAATCAGAGAAGCAGTGTCATTCAGATTAAAAGATTTTTTACCACAAAATCCGGAATTTTATACAAATTTTGTAGACAAATTTCTTGATGCAATCATTGATATAAATGGAAATATTTGCAGAAACACAATAGAAGCAATCAGAAATTTAAAACATTACCCAACTTTTACAACAGAATTTTGCAAAAAGTTAACCGACAAAACTCTTAAAATAATACCACCAATCAAGGCTTTTGATATCCAAGAAGGGAAATACAAAATAAACAAAGAGGTTTTCAAACTCTACTGGTATTTAGAAACAATTTCTGAATTTGTCACATTTATCCCAAATAAAGAGCTTTTAAATATATTAACAGAAACTAAAGATATAGAAGATTATACAATCAGAGAAAAAACTGCAAAAATTCTATCAAAAATACAAAATCACGACGACTTTGACTACATAAAGACTGAACTTAAGAAAGATAAAAACTATTATGTACGAAGGGTTTAGGTACTTTATATTAACTTTTATTACAAAATTTATAAAAAATATATACACTTTACGCAATTTTTAATTACAAAATTCCTTTATATAAATACAAGGGGAATGACAAAGGGAATTAAAAAGGAGAACAATATGGCCAGAGTATTAATATCAATGCCGGAAAGATTTTTAGATGAAATTGATAAAGTTGCAGGAAACGAAAATCGTACAAGATCAGAATTAATCAGAGAAGCTCTAAGAACATATATGTACAGAAACCAAGTTAGAAATTCTCAAAGAGCTTCAAAAAATGCAGAAATCTTAGAAGCACTGTTAAGCTAAAAGTTAAGTTAAGTAATAAATTGGACAATCTGCAAAATTTGGTTATAATAGGTTAAAAGGGGAAATAAAAAATGGAAAATACAGAATATATTATGTCATCATTAGACGAATACTTCGACATTTTGGACAGAGAAAATAAAAAACGTTCAGAATTAGTTGCTAAATCTCTTGTTAAATACTTGCAAAAAACAAAAGAAACAAATAAATTTCAAACATTGCAAGCTGCAAAATAAAAGACAAGTTCTGTAACGGAGCGGAATTGAGGTCAAGGTTCATATTTTTGGGAAATGGTAAAAAATTTATAGGGGAAAAATTTAAACGGTCTGCTAAATATTTAGCAGACCTTGTAGTATATAATTAAAACTTTATGTAATCCCCCCAATACGTCTTTCCTTTTTCGGTCGGATGTTGATCCGTTACTGCATAAAATGTATAATCATTGTATGCAGAAGAAACATCTGCAGAATCGTAAATATACCATTCTGCATCTTTATTTGTATAGTGCGGGACAATTTTATCATCCTTAGTTGGATAAAACACAAAATAATCATACCCATAACGGTTAGGACCTTTTACTCCATTCACGTCAACGCAAATTTGTTTATCAGAATCATTGAACAACCACAATCGACCAACACTATCAGTCGAAATTCCACCATTATCACAAACAGGATGAATACTTCCTGTTTCACCATTATGACCTTTTAAATCTCCATTATATAATAAATGCAAATTCCAAGCAATTGTTTGCCAACTACTATCGCCAACAACCAATGAATATCCCTTAAACTCCTTCATCAACAAATCTCGACGTTCATTAACACTATCTATTTCATATAAATGTTCATCATCAGCCAATAATCTTAAATTAGCTTGTTGCAATTCAGAATAAGTTTTTAAAAGCGCAGTTTGCAAAGCCTTTTTTCTATGCTGAGCAATCAATGTCGGCATAGTTAAAGCTGCAACAACACCGATGATACCGAGTGTGATTAATACCTCTGCGAGGGTGAAGGCTCCACACCAATGCCTGTAGTATGAACCAACACTGTCATAGATGGCTACGTGCGTGGCACCTGGTCGTTTTAGTTTATAAGTTCGCTTTAGCTCACTAACAAATTTCTTCTCTCCCCAAAGGGCGAGATTATTAAAAGCTTCGATTAGGCTAAAATCTTGATTATGAGAGGGTTTTAGACTATTGCCCCCCCCCCGACGAGCTTAAATAAATTCTTTTTCATAAAAATTCCTCTCTGTTCTCTGTCAACATATCTATTTTAACAAATTTTTTATTGTTTTTCAAGTGGTTGCCCAAATTCTTCCCTATTTGTTATAGGGAAGATACCTGAAAGGCAGATGGGTGAAAGCTTATAATATAAATATTCTCTTACGGGATAGCACCCACCTAAATCCTCCCTCATTAGGGAGGAAAAGAAACATCTCACAAAGAAAACAACTTTTCTGATAAGGTCTACTCACTATTCACCACTCACCATTCACTTATTCATACCGATATGGTCTTTTCACGTTTCACTTCTCACTTTTCACTTAAAGCACCCGCTTTTGATACAGACTTTGCATTCATTAATCTTAAACACTAAAAAAAACGAGCTTGTTTCCAAGCTCGTTTTTAAGTTTTTTAATGTTGTTTTAAACTATGATTACTCAATAATTTTGTCAACAACACCGGCACCAACTGTGTGGCCACCTTCACGGATTGCAAATCTCATACCTTCTTCAATTGCAACAGGAGCGATAAGTTCAACTTCCATTACAACGTTATCACCAGGCATTACCATTTGACCATCAAATTTGATAGAACCAGTTACGTCAGTTGTTCTGATGTAGAACTGAGGTCTGTAACCAGGGAAGAATGGAGTATGACGTCCACCTTCTTCTTTAGTCAATACGTAAACGTTTGCTGTGAATTTTGTATGTGGGTGAATTGTACCAGGTTTAGCCAATACTTGACCACGTTGAATATCAGTTTTATCAACACCTCTTAACAAAGCACCGATGTTATCACCAGCTTGACCTTGATCAAGAGATTTTCTAAACATTTCAACACCTGTAACTGTAGTTTTCTTAGTTTCGCCTAAACCAACTAATTCAACTTCGTCACCAACTTTAACAATACCACGTTCTACTCTACCAGTAGCAACTGTACCACGACCTGTGATAGAGAATACGTCTTCAACTGGCATCAAGAATGGTTTGTCTAAATCACGTTCTGGAGTTGGGAAGTATGTATCAATAGCATCCATCAATTCCCAAATTTTATCAACCCATTTGTCTTCGCCACGACCGATTGAAGGGTTAGCTTGAGCAGCTTCCAATGCTTTCAATGCAGAACCGTGAATGAATGGAATGTTGTCACCGTCAAATTCATAAGAAGTTAACAATTCTCTAACTTCCATTTCAACTAATTCTAACAATTCAGGGTCATCAACCATATCACATTTGTTTAAGAATACAACTAGGTTAGGAACACCAACCTGACGAGCAAGCAAAATGTGTTCACGAGTCTGAGGCATAGCACCATCAGTAGCAGCAACTACTAAGATAGCTCCATCCATTTGAGCAGCACCAGTGATCATGTTTTTAACATAGTCAGCGTGACCCGGACAGTCAACGTGTGCATAGTGTCTGCTAGCTGTTTCGTATTCTACGTGAGCAGTAGAGATAGTAATACCTCTTGCTTTTTCTTCTGGAGCAGCATCGATTTCATCAAATTTTTTCAATGCAGCTTGTCCTTGAGCAGCCAATACAGCAGTAATAGCTGCAGTTAATGTTGTTTTACCGTGGTCAACGTGGCCAATTGTACCGATGTTAACGTGCGGTTTGGTACGTTCGTACTTTTCTCTTGCCATGAGATTAATCTCCTTTTTTCTAGTTTATACTACAATACTAATTTGGTATTTTAAGCCATATACATATATAATATTTGCTCAAATTTTTTTGTCAACAAGATATCTCAAAAAGGCTAGGAGTTGTTAAGACAATAAATCAATAAGGCGATAGGGCTATATGGCAATAGGGCGATAAGTTCTTTTATAGAAAAAAAAGAACCCCAATAATGAGGTTCTTTTTCAAGTATGTTAATATTTACAAACTACTCTTCTGTTTCATCTGTTTCAGCAGCTTCTTCTTGAAGATCTTCTTCATCCAACGCTTGTTGGTTCATTTCTTCTTCAATTTCTTGTTGAAGTTCATCAACTTCTTCAACTGCATCATCAACAACTTCTTCAGGAGTTTCTTCGTAGTTAGAAATATTTTGTTCTTCAGCTCTTTCCATTTGAGAAACGCTCTTAATATCTATCTTCCAACCTGTCAATTTGTGAGCAAGTCTTACGTTTTGTCCTTCTCTACCAATTGCAAGGCTCAACTGATCATCAGGAACAACAACCATTGCATCATGAGCATATTCATCATCTGCCAAAATATCTACAGAAACAACCCTTGCTGGAGATAAAGCGTTAACAATATATTCTACAGGATCTTCTGAATATCTTACAATATCAATTTTTTCATTTTTCAATTCAGAAACAATAGTTTGTATTCTTGAACCTCTAGGTCCGATGCAAGCACCTACACAATCAACTTCCGGATCATTTGACCATACGGCAATTTTAGTTCTATAACCAGCTTCTCTTGAGATTGATTTAATTTCAACAATTCCATCTTCAATTTCAGGAACTTCAAGTTCAAACAATTCTCTAACAATTTCAGCATGTGCATGAGAAACGATTACTTGCGGTAATCTAGTTGTTTCTTTTACGTTAAGAACAAAAACTCTAATTCTGTTACCAGGTTTATAATATTCACCAGGGATTTGTTCTTTTTGAGGCATAATCGCATCTGTTTTACCAATATTTACGATAACATTACGGTTTTCAACTCTTTGAATAATACCGGTTGTCAAAGTACCTTTTTTATCCAAAAATTCTTGCAAAACCATATTTCTTTCAGCTTCTCTAATACGTTGAGTAATAACTTGTTTTGCAGATTGAGCAGCGATACGACCAAATTGTTCTGGAGTAACTTCTATCTTGATTTCGTCGCCAACTTCAACATCTTCGACTATATCTTTTGCATCAGCCAAAGTTATTTGAGTATCAGGATCTTCAACTTCATCAACAACCAATTTTGTACTGAATACACCAATTTCTCCAGATTGTTCATCTAAGATAGCTTCAATATTGTCAGCTTCTTTAATGTGCATGTGCTTTTTGTAAGCTGCAACCATCGCATCACATAATGAGGCAATCAAAACTTCTTTAGAAATTCCTCTTTCTCTTTCAAGCTCTTCACAAGCTTCAAATAACGCTGTTCCAATTTTAATCATGTTTATATTCCTTTCTTATTATTAATCAATGTATAGTTTAGCAGATTGAATTTTTTCTCTTGGAATTTGCAATTCTTTACCATCATCAAATCTAAAGAACTTCAAGCCATCCGTTTCGTTAAAATCCAAAATTTCCCCTTTAAAAATTTTTTCTTCTTCACCTTCCAATGGAGTTTTTAATTTTAAACTAATTCTTCTTCCGTTAAAATAAGTAAACTCTTTATCAGACTTGAATTTGCGCTCTAACCCCGGAGAGGAAACTTCCAAATAGTATTTCACTGGGATAAGCTCATCCAAAAAGTCTGATAAACTCCTTGTAACATTTTCGCAATCGTCAAGGGTAACTTCTTTATCTTTTGAGTACAAATAAATTCTCAAAAACCATCTGTGATTTTCTTTTACAAACTCTATTTCAATCGGGATATAACCAAAACGCATAGCCGTATTTTCAATCAAAGGAGTAATCTTCTCCAAAACGTCATGCCTGTTAATTTCCTGTTTCATAACTTACCCTTTCTACCATTTCAAAAAGCCATATATTAGCTAAAAAAGAACGGGAGTTCCCGTTCTTTTTTCTGTGACAATACTGTCTATGCGATTATTATAAATTAGATAAGTTGAAAAGTAAAGTCATTTATTACAATATGTTATAATTAGCTCTTAGCTAAATCCGTTGCATATTCTGAATAATTGCATTTTACATCTGCTGCAGTATCTGCTAAAGTAGAGTTAAATTCTTTTGTCAATGCAGTATATTTTTCAGATATTTTATTTTTCTTGTCTGTATTTGTTTCTTTAGCAAAATCCTTTGCATAGCCGTCAAGTTTGCGTTTCATTGAATCTAATGAGTTTTTATCTTTTTTACTTTGTGTTTCTAATTTCTTTTCAGCACTTGTCTTAGCATTTTCCAACTCACTCTTTTGAGTTTGCATTTTTTCTAATTTAGCTTGACTTTCTTTTACTGTCTTTCCGCTATCTTGAAGCTCTTTAGTATATTTTTCTTTATCTGCATTCAAGTCTTTTAACTTAGCCTCAGAATCACTCTTAGATTTTTCTGCATCAGCTTTTTGTTGTTTAGTTTCACTAAGTTCTGTTTCTTTTTGTTCTTTCAATGCCTCTAAAGAACGTTTTTGAGATTCCAAAGCACTTGTATCTTGTTTTGGTTCTGCACCCATCGCTTTCGCAATTTGAGTATCAACATCAAGAATTTGCTTAGAAATATCTCCAATAGTTGTTTCCAAAGAACTTATTTGAGACCCTAATTTATTAATTTGTCCTTCTTGTTTTTGAACGTTTTGTTTTTCAGTATCTATGCTTTCATTTGTAGTTTTCAAGCTTGTTTTTGCTTTTTCTTCATTTGCTTTTGCATCTTCAACTTCTTTTTGAAGTTTTGGAGTTTCTGTTTCTATTGTTGCAAGTTTACCCTTAATACTAGTTAAAGCACTTTCAACATCTCCAGAAGTTTTTGCACTATTCAACTGGCTCAAAATTCCACTCAAATCAGAAGTTTTTGTTCCACCTGCTCCATCTGGTTGTTTTGTACCTGATGATTTGTCTGTTTTAGCAGTAGCCAAAGCTCCAAATTTATTCAATATTTGCATTGCGGCTAACGCATCGTCAAATTTGTTGCTTGAACCATTACAATTATGAGCCTTTGGAGCAACAATATTATTACTTACTCTTACTCTATTTGCATTCAATTGATATCTTTGCATTGCAATAGAATTACCATTAAACTGTTTAACATTGAAAATTGCACCAGACCCAACCGCAGTACGTTGCGCCATAATTCCATAACTTACTCCGCCGGTCGCCCTTTGTGCATTTGCCAAACTTTGACTTACACTCGCTTTCAACGTAGTAGGTGTAGAACCTGCCTTTGAGGTATTGTCTTTATTATTCTGTTGTATTTTCAACGGTTGCAAACCGGGTCTTGCTACAGCAGTCATGATACATCTCTCTTTTTATACTCTTATACATGTAAAAACATCTCAAATCGCTCGATTTCACAAACTATCTAATTCGTTACATTTGTTAACATGTCTTTTTGAAGTATAAATTAATTTTCCCATTTATGTATATTATGCCCATATTTTTATAAAAAAAAATCAAATATTAATATGTTAACAATATTAATATTAAAAAAATCACCATGCCCACCTTGCTTAGACTTTTTCCAGAATATGCAAGAGTTTTTAACACTTGCTTTACAAAAATTATGTAAATTTTTCAAATTTTATTCTAATAGGTACAAATCATCTCCAACCGCCAATCTTTGGATTTGCACCAAAATTAATTGTAAAAAGATTAGGAAAATTAAGAAATTTTTGTTATTTTTTCGTTGCTTTATTCTATGATGATTATACAAATATCTTGGGAGCGGGGATGGTTTTTACCAAACTTCGTTCAAAAAAATTTTTCAACCCATAAGAAGTGATGATTAGGGATTTTTTAAAAAGGGTTGAGCAAAAAGTTTGTGATGAAATATCGCAAGGGTGATGAAAAAGATTTAAAATACACAATATAAGTTAATGTAAATCCTTTTTGTTTCAGAAAATGAAATACCGGACAATCTATCTCAATAGAAAGTCCGTTTTTTTTGTGCTACGCACGTAGCCCTCTGCGACAACTTTGGTTCATACATCATATACTGGTATTTTCTTTGACAAAGTCGCCCTCCCCATTTGGAACAATATTCTTCCATACTTCATATATTCGAAATTAGCTTTGTGAGCAGAGGTATGAGCGTAGCGAAAGCCGAATAGCAAACAACGGAAACGTTGAGTTTTCGTTGTTGTTATGAGCGGTACCGTTTATTGCGAGCAAGTGTGCTACGCACGTAACCCTCCCCATTTGGAACAATATTCATCCATACTTCATATATTCGAAATTAGCTTTGTGAGCAGAGGTATGAGCGTAGTACACTGAGAAATAAGTTCATGTTGTTGGGGTAGAAACCCCAACATACCTTTTGAAACGGTCTATTCACTACTCACCATTCACCACTCACTTATTCATACCGATAAGTTCTTTTCACATTTCACTTCTCACTAAAATTAATAATTCTCAACAATAATTTGCATAACAACATGTTTATATTAAAATAATGGTGGTTATACTAGCCCGATAGGTTTTACCCTAGTCCAACTCGGATGGGGCGGTTTAGCCCGTAGTACAATAAGTTAAACAAAAGGAGAAAACCGATGCCAGTAGCATCTATGATTGAACTTTTAGAAGCAGGTGTACACTTCGGACACCAAACACAAAGATGGAACCCTAAAATGAAACCGTATATTTACGGTGCAAGAAACGGTATTTACGTATTAGATTTGCGCAAAACTACTGATTTGCTTGATGAAGCTTATGCAGTTGTTAGAGAATTTGCAGCTAAAAACAAAAATATCTTATTTGTAGGAACTAAAAAACAAGCAGCTGAAGTTGTTGCTGAAGAAGCAACTAGAGTTGGTGCTTATTATATCAACAGAAGATGGTTAGGCGGTATGTTAACTAACTTTGAAACTATCAGAGGACGTGTTAACAAACTTAGAGAACTAGAAGATTTCATCAATTCTGGTCACGCTGAAAAATTACCTAAAAAAGAAATCGCTAAATTGAACAGAGAATTAGGTAAATTAAGCAAAACTTTAGGCGGTATCAAAGACATGAGAGGTCTTCCTGATTTAATCTTTATCGTTGACCAAAAGAAAGAAGATATTGCTATTAAAGAAGCTAACAAACTTAATATCTCTGTTATCTGCCTAGCAGATACTAACGCTGATCCAGAAGGTATCAATTACATCATTCCTGGTAATGACGATGCTATCAGATCTATCAAGTTAATCACTTCTAAATTGGCTGATGCTGTTTTGGAAGGCAAACAACTTAGAGAAGCTAATGCTAACGCTAAGAAACTTGAAGGAATCAAACCTGAAGATGCAGGTGTTGAAGTTAAAGCAGAAGAAGTTGCTGCTGAATAGATACATTCGTGAGACGTGAAAGGTGAAATGTGAAAAGACCATTACAAAAGTTGATATTAGTATGATTTTGCTAAAATTGCTTTTATGTAAAGAACTTTTCACTTCTCATTTTTCACGTTTCGCTTAATATAAATAAGGAGAATTATAAATGAATATTACAGCTCAAATGGTTAAAGAACTCCGTGATAAAACAGGTGCTGGTATGATGGATGCTAAAAAAGCTCTTGTTGAAACTGACGGTGATATGGAAAAGGCTATGGAAGTCCTTCGCCAAAAAGGTATGGCTTCTGCTGATAAAAAAATGGGAAGAATTGCAGCTGAAGGTGTTGTTACTTCTTCTATCCAAGACAATTGCGGTGCAATGGTTGAATTGAACTGTGAAACTGACTTCGTTGCAAAAAACGAAGAATTTAAAGAACTTGCTAACGGTTTGGCTGAACTTGTTGCAACTTCAAACCCAGCTGATGTTGATGCACTTCTTGCTTCAACTTGCCCTAAATGCGGAAAAGTTGTTTCTGAAGTTATTAAAGAAAAAATCGCTTCTATCGGCGAAAAAATTACCTTCAGAAGATTTGTTCGTTATGAAGGCAACACTGCTTCTTACATTCACAACGGTAAAATCGGTGTTTTAATCGAAACTGATAACAAAGATGCTGAATTGATGAACGATATCTGCTTACATATCGCATCTTCTGCACCAGAATTTATTACAAGAGCAGAAATTCCTCAATCTGTTATCGATCACGAAACAGAAGTTGAAATGGGTAAAGAAGATCTTCAAAAGAAACCTGAACAAATCAGAGCTAAAATCGTTGAAGGTCGTGTAAACAAACTTATGTCACACAGAGTTCTTCTTGAACAACCTTTCATCAAAAATCCTGACGTAACAGTTGGACAATTGATTGAAGGTAAATTGACTATCAAAGCTTTCTCTAGATATATGCTAGGTGAAGGTCTTGAAAAACGTCAAGAAAACTTCGCTGACGAAGTTATGAGCCAAGTAAAAGGTTAATTTGCCCACTGCAAAAACTTTTAGTATTAGCGCTATTTATAAATATTGATATAATTTTATCAGTTTTGTAGATAGCGCTTTTATATATTCATGTGTAAAGCTTTTGCATAGCCGCCCCCCCGTCCATTGGAACAATTTTTAGTGAAAGCGCTATTTATAAATATTTGTATAATTTTATCAGTTTTGTAAATAGAGCTTTTTTATAATTATAAATTAAACCAAAATTCCAACAAAAATTATTTATACAAATCCACAAACTCTAACTTATAATCAAGAATAGACGCAATAATCTCGGCTTCTTTCAAAGACAAACTCTCCCTATTCAATTTTCCCAACAAACTGTTATAAGTATAGTCCTCACCGGTTTCTTCACTCAATCTTTCTGCAAGCTTTTTCAATGTAGTTGCACGGGATGCAGTCAACATCTTAATTTTAGTCTTTATGTTCATAATTAGAATTATATATTATATTGACTTTTTTGAAAAAATAGGTTAAACTAGTATTTGCATACGATTATTGTTATTCGTATTTGAATACTCTTATTTGCATTTGAACAATTCTGGAGGATTTATGAAAAAAGGTTTTACATTAGCAGAAGTATTGATTACACTCGGCATAATTGGTGTAGTTGCAGCAATGACAATGCCATCTCTAATCCAAAATTACAGAAAAAAAGAGGCTACAACAAGAATTAAAAAATTCTATAGTATGATGTCACAAGCCGTACTTCTTTCAACAAACGATAACGGAGAACCAACAGAATGGACTAGAAAAGCAGAAGATGGTTCTAGCGATAAGCAAAGCATAAATGCACAAAACGCCTACGATTTTTTCATGACATATCTTGCTCCATATATTAAATATGTTTCTATAGATAAAGCTATTAAATCAGACAATCCAGCAGATGTAAGAAATTACGAAGTCAGAATTATATTCAGTGATTCCTCAGTTGTTTATTTGCACAATGGTGGATGTTTAGATATGAACTATGATTACAACGGAACTAAAGCTCCAAACGAAGCCGGCAAAGATAGGTTTTCTTTTCCTTTATGTACAAATGAAGAACAAATGACTTTTTGGCAAGGCTCAACTAAAAAACCTTTCACCAGTTATGGACCAGGGAAAATAAACTCTCGAGAAGAAGCTCTTAGTTACTGCAAAAATAATGCTGCCTATTGTTCAACATTATTACAATATGACAATTGGGAATTTTTAAAAGATTATCCTTACAAGCTTTAGCAACAAAAAGGCGATCAAAATGATCGCCTTTTTACTTCATATTTTTATTTTAAGAATTAATATTTTAAATCATTAACATTAACTTCTCGTGGAGTAGCTTCAATTATCAATCTTTTTGGAATATTAAAATTACTACCATTATCAAAAGAGTTTAATTTAATTCCAGGAAAATCTTTCATTGTTTTTGGAATACTTCCATCATACAAAACCAAATCCTGTTGGTTCACTACTGCAGAAATTCCATTTGAAGGAGTTCCCATATTTTGATATTTAGCTCCAATAGAATTATCAGGAGTTTCATCAGCAATCACAAAGTCCATTAAGAATTTTGCATCCTTAGCGATTGTTCCTTGTGGAGGTTGTTTAGTAGCCGCATCAACCATTTCTACAAATTTTGCAGGGTAGTTTCCGTTAATTTCATATACTTCATTATGGAAGTTTTGATATTTAATTGGTATAAATACAAATGAAGAATTTGAAACACTTTGAATTTGACCTAGAACATAAAAACCTTCATGCAACATAGTATCTTTATTAAGTTGAACATTTGCAAGCATTTTAATCAGCAAAGTTTGAGCAGGATTTGAAACAGAGAAATCCTGTAATGCTTGAACCGGCGCAGTTTTAGCCTCTGCCGGCGCAACTGCCAGACCTGTTAGTAATGCAATAATAAATAATATTTTTTTCATTCTTTTTATCTCCGAATTGCTATAACAGGATAATAACATAATTTCTAAAATCCGTCAATTCCCGTTATATAAGACTTATATAACTTATTTTACATTATTCTCAGGTTGTAACTCGGTATATTCATAATTTGGCAAATCTTCTTCCGGCACATCATCTTTTGTTTTAAAATTCAAAAAGAAAACTTGTCCTTTTTCTATAATAAGTTCCGCACCTTTTTCAACATAAGAAAGCGGAGAATCTTGATAAACCTCGTTTACACTTGATTTAAAACGGTTGTCTTTCTCATTTTTAATAGCACCTTCCACCGCACTATACCCAATTGACAAACCTTTCACAAAAAAATTGCCAACACCTAATACAGCTGATTTCGCAAGTTCTCCTTTATTAACTTTTGTCGTATATTTTGCAGGGCAATAGTTTTTTATTACAACAACTTTTCCATCTTTATCTTTATAACTCGTAGGCACAAATGTAAATGTTGCATTTCTTTTCAATCTTTTTGGATCTGTAACATCTATGACTGTCCCGTCAATAATGTCTTCGGCTTTTATTGTTAAATTTTCATCAACAACAACATCTTCCAAAAGCTTTACACTCATCTCTTTAGGAGGATTTTCTGTCGTAAAATCACTCATTGCTTCAACTGCCACAGTTTTTGCAAAAACCGGTTGACCTAATAATGCCAATATTAAAAAACAAAAGCCGTAAAAATTTTTCATAAAACCTACTTTCTATAAAAAAAAGATAAATTATTTTGAACTATTTGTCAACATTGGTTTTAAATATTGACCTGTGTAAGATTGTTTACATCTTGCAACTTCAGAAGGAGTTCCTTGCGCAATAATCTGTCCACCGCCAATACCGCCTTCCGGACCTAAATCTATAATATAATCAGCAATTTTTATAAAATCCAGATTATGTTCAATTACAAGAACAGTATTTCCCTGATCTGCCAATTGCTGTAATATCTTAATTAGTTTATCCAAATCGTACCAATGCAACCCAACGGAAGGTTCATCCAACAAATAAAGAGTTTTGCCGGTAGAACGTTTATTCAATTCAGATGCGAGTTTAATTCGCTGAGCTTCACCACCAGATAAAGTTGTTGCGCTCTGCCCAAGCTTCATATAATCAAGTCCGACATCATTCAAAGTTTGCAACCTTGATTTTATAGACGGAATACTGTCAAAAAATTCCAACGCTTCTTTCACACTCATTTCAAGAACATCAGAAATTGTTTTACCCTTATATTTAACTTCCAATGTTTCTCTGTTATAACGCTTCCCCTTACAAACATCACATTTTACATAAACATCTGATAAGAAGTTCATCTCAATTTTTAAAACACCATCACCTTTGCAAGCCTCACATCGACCGCCTTTTACGTTAAAACTAAATCTGCCGGGTTTGTAACCTCTAAGTTTTGCCTCATTTGTTTTTGAAAATAAATCTCTAATATGTGTAAACAAATCCGTATATGTTGCAGGGTTTGAACGAGGAGTTCTACCTATAGGAGATTGATCTATTGCAATAATTTTATCTATGTTTTCAAAACCTTCGATTTCATCCACACCTTGTGGCTTTGGTTTATTTCCTCGCAACTTGTGCAACGCATATTCATAAATCAAATCTTGCATTAAAGAAGATTTCCCAGATCCAGAAACACCTGTCAAGCAAACAATTTTTCCTAACGGAATATCCACGTCAATGTTTTTCAAATTATTGATATGAGCATTTTTTACCCTCAAAAAATTTCCATTTCCCTCTCGAATTTTTTCGGGAACAGGAATAAATTTTTCACCACTCAAATATTTTCCGGTAATAGAAGCTTTAGCTGCAATTATATCATCAACTGTTCCACAAGCTATAACGTTTCCACCATTTAGACCAGCTTTTGGACCAATATCAACAATATAATCCGCATTTCTTATTGTATCTTCATCATGTTCAACAACAATCAAAGTATTACCGAGATTTCGGAGTTTTATAAGGGTTTTTATCAACCTATCATTATCTCTCTGGTGCAAGCCAATTGAAGGTTCATCTAAAACATACAAAACTCCAGACAACCCACTACCGATTTGAGTTGCCAATCGTATTCTTTGAGCCTCTCCACCGGATAAAGTTCCGGCACGACGAGCCAAATCAAGATAACTTAATCCAACATCTTTCAAAAATCTTAATCTTGCTCTAATTTCATCCAAAATTTGTTTTGCAATGTGCATCTGAAATTCATTTAATTCCAAATACAAATCAGAAATAAAATCTAACTCTTCATCAATTGGCATTAACGTAAATTCATAGATATTTTTATCTTTAATTTTTACCGCAAGCGGGAACGGCTTTAATCTTGCACCATTACAATCAGGGCAAGGAGTTGTTGTCATATATTTTTCAATTTCTTCTCGCCAATATTCGCCATTAGACTCATTATATCTTTTTTCTAAAAATGGAATTACACCGTCAAAATTACGGTATTTCGTTTCATAACGATGAGAACCAAAACGCATAACCGTAAATTTGATAATATCATTACTTCCATAAAGAATGATTTGTTGTTCAGCTTCCGTCAAATCCTCAAAAGGTTTGTCCATATCTATACCGAAATGATGACATACAGATTTTAGAACATCATTATAATATTGAGTTGAAGTCTTTGACCAAGGATAAATTGCCCCATCATTCAAAGATTTTTTTCTATCAGGAACAATTAAATTTGGATCAATTACAAAATCAGCCCCCAAACCGGAACATCTTTCACAAGCTCCATAAGGTGCATTAAAAGAAAATATACGAGGAGCTAATTCCTCAAAACTCAAGTTACACTTAGGACATGCCAGTTTTTCGCTATATATAATTTCTTTATTTGGAGTTCCTTTTTCTCCAACAACATCTACTACTGCAACACCATCAGCTTTTTTTAAAGCAATTTGAACACTGTCTGCAATACGAGATTGCGCAGATGTTTTAACTACAATTCTATCAACGACAACTGAAATATCGTGTTTTTTAGTTTTTGCAAGCGAAATTTCATCTTCATCAAGATTGTATATTTCACCATCAACTTTTACACGTACAAAACCTTCTTGCCTTAATTCCTCAAACGTTGAAGAATATTCTCCTTTTTTACCTCTCACGACCGGAGCTAAAATCTGAATTTTAGTTCCTTCTGGGAGTTTCATAATATTAGAAACAATTTCGTCAACAGTTTGCGGTTTAATCTTTTCTCCACAATTTGGACAGTAAGGAGTTCCGACACGAGCATACAAAAGCCTTAAATAGTCGTAAATTTCCGTAACTGTTCCAACAGTTGAACGAGGATTGTTGCTTGTTGATTTTTGGTCAATAGAAATCGCAGGAGAAAGACCATCAATATAATCAACATTAGGTTTATCCATCTGTCCTAAGAATTGACGTGCATAGGTTGAAAGGCTTTCAATATAGCGTCTTTGACCTTCTGCAAAAATCGTATCAAAAGCAAGTGAAGATTTTCCCGAACCTGAAACACCTGTAAAAACAATCAACTCGTTTTTTGGTAATTGTAATGAAACATCTTTTAAATTATGTTCTTTTGCGCCTTTAATAATAATCGTGTCTAGCATACCTACATTATTGCATGTAAAAAATGTTTTTCAAATTTACAAAATCTGATATTTATGGTATATTTACAGGTATTGAAAATTAAATATCGTTGTTTATACAAGCAACTTTTGTCGATGTGGTACTCTGCCGAGAAAAACAATCCAGTGAATTGTTTTTCGAGAGGGGGCGCAGCCCTCCACCACAAACGGTCAGTCAACATCGGCAAATAGATACCAGCATTTCTGTCGATGTGGTGGAATGGTAGACACGCATGCTTGAGGTGCATGTGGCGAGAGCTGTGGGGGTTCAAGTCCCCCCGTCGACATTATTTTTCAAAGAACCGTCTGAATTAGGCTCTATTTTAGTATTCAAAAGCTTTTTGCGGGTTCCATAGTCTTCCAATTCATTAACGTCAGAATGTTCATTGTTAAGAGTTTGTTTCGCTCTATCTGAACGGCTTTTCAGGGTTCCATCTAAGTCCTTAATTTCGGCAGTAAAACAACGTTTATCTTGTAGCTTTAATTGTCTTAAATGTTCAAAGACTGGCTTTAACTTAACTCTGATTGTTTGTGCTTCTTCGTCAATCACAATACTTTCTGTTATTGTGGTTAATATCATTCGTTTCTCATCGAGGCTTCTTCGATTACTCTAAGGTACATAGGAATTACGCAAGATAATGTTGAAGACACGTTGAAGCAGTTTGAATTGTAAATTTGTGTTGCTCCTTCAAGACACAAGAAAGCCTCTAATTATTATGATCAGGGGCTTTTCTCTATTTTGATAACCACACACTTAGCACATGCCTGCCGTTAACGGCAATAAGATTACAATTTTACGACCAACTCATCTTGTCATATTATATAAACTTATAGTCAAAAACTTAGATTCTATCACTATATGGCAATGAATTTATATAATCTTCCATAAATTGCCAGTCTGGAATGTAACCGCTATCAGAGTATGTACGGTTATCATCAATAACAGGGGTTCCGTCATTGTCTCTTTGAATAGGCAGTTTCAACAACGTGCTTTTAATCAAATCCATTCTGTATGCTCTACCGTAGCAATACCTAATTCCTTCTTGAGCAAATAAGGTTCTAAAGAAAAGACCTCTCTTTAGATTTAACCAATTAGCTCGTAAAACTACCATGTGGTCGCCAGCTATAAACCGTTCATTCTGATAAAACACAGTGGCTGTTGTATCACCTATGGTTATACAGTTGGCTTCTTCCAAACCTTCATATCTGGTATCTTTATCAACAGTAATATCAACACCATTGTTACAATCTGTTCTTGATACAAAGTGAATACCTTTATCAACTTCAACAACTTCTTCTTTTGTATGTGCTTTAGCTTTATATATCCTGTCGAATAAATCCGATACTTTGAATTCTTCCCAGTTGTATACATCTAACTCTTTAACAAGTCCAGATTTAACTTTTGTTGTAATAGGTTTATGGTGCAACGATTTGATGTAGTCTTCCATAAACTGCCAGTCTGGGATATATCCTTCATTAGAGTATTTCTTTGTTTCATCTTTTACAATAGTGCCATCGGAATTTCGTTTTACAGGTAACTTAACTATGGCACTATTCATGCTTGGACGGTATTTTCTACCATAAGAATATTTATATCTATCTAAATCCAAACATGTAACAATAAACATAGCTCTTGCTTGATTTATTTCTTCATCATATCCTATCGATGTTGTCGTTGAGCCAATAAAAGCATCTTTCATGTAGTTTGAATAACCAACAGAACCTTGTCCATCACAGATAATCATAATACCATTACCCCTTGATACAAGTGACTCGTCAAACTTTACACGTTTCATCACTCCATTATCATTTTTCTTGGCACCTACATAGTAGATGTCATTACCATCTTCTAAATCTCCAGCACATCCACATTTACATTGTTCAATTTTGAGTAAACCTGCTTGTTTTTCAGTTCTTGAAACATTAAACTTTTTCCAATTCTGTACATTTAATTCCATTTTTACATACCACCATTGTTTTCATATACATTACCTTCCTTAACAAGATATGATAGGTAATTATTAAGTGTACGCTGAAAATCGTCTGATGTCAGCTTTGTATAGTCAGTCTTCATATAGGCTTCACATAACCATTCTTTATCAGCATTAACTTTCTCTACTGCTGATTTACCATCAATAATAGCCTTTCTTTCAAACAAATCTAGCCATTCTTCTTCAATTTGTTTCCACCTTGATACGGTATAATTACCTTTATCATCTTTAATAAACTGTTCGACACGTCCTAAATTCTTCTTCTTAACAAATCCATCATCTTTACAGTATCCAAAGAATGTACTTCTAGTTGTTCCATCTGGTTTAATATGTGGTTGACCTAGAGTAAATAACATACAACAAGCATTACTGTTTGAACCTGGATAAAACAATTCTGGTGGCAATGAGAATACAGCTTCTAATGTATTATCTTTGAGCAAAGCTTCTTTTTCAATTGGAATGATATTGTTTGAACCTATTGCACATTGTAAAGGTAGCAATACCGCCAGTTTTACCAGTTTTGGCTGCTTGCCATTTTTTACACGTTCAGCATTAAGTTCTTTAATAACATCAGAAAAATAGTGCACAAATACAAGTCCTTTTGTTGGGTCTTCTTTTCCATCTTTTGCTTTTCCCCATTCTGCTTTATAATCATTAGGTATTCCAATTGGTTTTGCATTATATGGAGGGTTCATCAGAATGATATTAGGGTCGGCTTGTTTAATGAAATCCTTATGGTCAAAACAACTTCCAAGTTTAATATTAGAATTCCCATCCCCATGAATTAACATGTTGGTAACAGATAAACCAAAAGCATTCTCTTCTACTTCAATTCCATAAATATTATTCTCTTTAACCTTCTTTTGAAGAATTTTAGCTTGTGCTTCTGTTCTTCCATTCCTGCAATCAGCTAATTCTTTAACCATAGCTTGAACAAGAAATGAGGCACTTCCACATGTTCCATCTAGTACAACTTTCGAACAATCAACTTCTGTTAATCTGCACATAAATTCTGTAATGTGGTCTGGTGTAAATGCTTGGTTCTTATCGGCTTTCCCAGTATACTTATTAAAAGCAATAAAGAATAAGTTAAGAATATCTTGTCCTTCCGAGCTGTTAGTATCTATGTATTTATAAATATTCATTAGAATACTATCAATAATTTCAATCCAGTCCTTCTTCTTTAAGGCTCTAACTTTCTGTTTCTTTAATATGTTATTTTGTAATAATTCAACCTTCTTACTTTTGTTATCGGAACCATCAAGTAACTCTGTTAATGTATTTTCAATACCTGCTATTATTTCCTTTTCTGATTTCAATTCAAAGAATTCATTAACTTTCTTCTTTAATCCTTCATCAATTCTAGTAGCACCAAGCCTTTTAAGAAGGTCTTTAATATGAAGTAACACTGTGCCGACAAATTGACTTCGTAATACCTCGGCAATATCTTTCTTGTGCAACAGTTCATTTAAAGCATACGTATTCCTTAATACTCTTTCTCTATCATTTTGTTTATTTAAATAGAATAACGACTTATAGTGTTCCATTGAATCAAGTACCGTTTCATCTGGTAAGAAATGACTATCATCAATAAAAGATTTCCATACCTTTATCTTATTATTTTTAGTATTAGCAAGAATACATATAATCTTCTTATCAGAATGCAACACCCTTTCTTCATCAAGATATTCTTTCAATTGCTCAATATCTGCATCAACAAAATTCTGTTTAGTTTCAACTAATATTACAAAGTTATCATCTTCAAATCTTATATCTAACTTAAAATGCCTAACTGTACGTCCTAAGCATTGTTCTAGTTTGGCTTTAGAGCCAGCTTCTACAACATAACTGTATTCGCCAGCTTCTATATTGGAAGTAAGGTAACTACTACCAATCCTTTCTATCATATCGTGTCTATTCACAACTACTCTCTCCTGTGAGAGACATTATAGCAAAGCGGCAATATGTTTCCATCAAACATAGAATTGAATAATGAATATTAATGTACATCATCTGAATGATTTTATTGTCCGCATTCGTTTATCTTGCCAGTTTTATATTAATTTTCATACAAAACTTTGTCAGTATATGAAATCGGTTTTCCTATAGCAAGCTCGCTAACGCTCGTGCTTACGCACTATATCACCAAAGCACAACACTAGCGAAAGCACACAGACCAGAAGAATAATAATGAGTTGGGTGAGGACTGGCATGAGTGGTATTGTGTTATGGACATCAAACATGTAAATGTGTATAACATTATGTAGTTGTGGTATATGTGTTTGCTTTATGTTTCCAATTGTTCTAGTTATATTTGGATTGTTGGTAATTTTCTTTGGTATTTACTATTCTAAAAACTGTAAACTATTAGAAGATAAATTAAGAACATTTATTGGCATAAACAATAACTAAACAATTTTTCATAGGTAATATTGAAGAGCAATTTTGAAAGAAAAATGGTATAATAAAAAATTATCAATAAAGTATATCTATACAATAGTTGCAATAATATTCATTGGAACATTATTTATCCCTCTACAGAGTATTCAATGCTCCAAAACTGACAATGTTTGTTTTATTTATTCAAGAAATGTAATATTAAGACATCCAAAACTTGTTAATCAGTTTAATATCTCAGACATTGATAGATACGAAATAAAAGACAAACATAACAGTGGTGGTAGAGGCGGAATTCGGTACACATCTTATTTCATTAACATCTATCTAAAAACTGGCGAAATAATCCATATTGAGAACGAAACTAGAAGTTACGAGCGTGCGCAAGAAATTTATGATAGCATGATAAACAACGATAATTTCTCTTTAAAAGGGAATTATTGGCGTTCAATTTTTGACAATTACTAACTTCACACCTAAATATTAATCAGTAGAACCTATTTCTACCTGCCTATTTCTGTTGCTTTTTGTGCCATTGATTTAGTTATATTGATTAATGCTAAGTTAGCTTCATATGCACGTTGTGCTAAGATTGCATCTGCCATATCAACTGCAGGGTTTACGTTTGATGCTCTAATATATCCGTTTGCATCTGCATCTGGGTGTCCCGGTCTATAAATTTTATCTCCTAATGTCGGATCTTCTACACATCCGTTAAACACTACCCCACCTTGCAAATAAGGTAAAGTTCCAACACCAAAAACATCCTCTTTCATAGTATTCATCAAACCGTGAAAAGAAATATCTTCTGTCGCATTTAAAATAGGAATTTTTCTTACGTAATTCGGAGTATCAACATTCGCAATATTTTTTGCATGAATATCCATCCTCAAGCCATGAGCTTTTAAGGCATTTGCTCCGATATTCATTGATTCCATTATACTCATAATTTACGCCTTTCTTGTTGTTGTGTGGAAGTGATTTGTACCCCTCACCCGAATTTGTAAATTCGCCTTAACTCATTAACAAATTCTTCCCTCTCCCCGCAGGGGCGAGGGTGATTTAGTTATTACTTACCAACATTTATAACTGTTTTCATCTCTGTAATTATATTTGACATTCTTCTTGTTGCCATCGTATAAAGAAGTGAGTTTTCCTGTAATTCCATCAATTCATTAGCCGGATCAATTTCCTCATAAGTCTGTTCATCTATTACACCTGATGGCCCTAATTTTTCAGACAATTTGGTTTCTAAAGGACTGTTCATTGAATTTAAGTAATCACCAAAATTCACATCACGACGAACGTAACCGGGAGTGTCTATATTAGCAAGGTTTGAACCCAAAGCTCTTTGTCTTTGTGTAATCAAATCCATCATCAATGTAACTTTTCCCATATTATCTAGTGATGTAAACATTTTTGTCCTTTCTTTTCATTTCCTTCGCCCCGTCGGGAAGAGGGTGTCACGGAGTGACAGGTGAGAGGAATTTTCCTCTTTTATTTATTCCGCATGAATGCGGAACATATAGCTAACATTATCTATTCTCTAATATTAATTGCCTTGTTGTACATATCATCCACAACCTTCATCATACGTGTACTTGCCAACAAAGAAGCATTTAATCTAAGCATATCAGAAGTTGAAGAATAGATATTTGTATTGGAATTTTCAATGTTGTTTTGACAGAAACAATTGTGATTTCTAACCAACATCGGATCACCTGAATCTGCGGTTGCAACTAGTTTATTCATTCCTCTTTGTTCAAGATTTTCTTGAGAGGCAAATCTAACAAGAGGAATTGTTCCTAACTTTTTAGGTTTTGTATTTGCCGCATCATACGAATAAACCTCTCCATTCGGCTTAATTTCAAACTTATAACAGTTTGCAGGAATTTTAATTCCTTCACCTACTATCCAATCATCTGTAGTTACAAGGTAACCATCTTTTCCTTGTTTGAAAGCACCATCTCTGGTATATGCAACTTCTCCTTCAGGAGAAACAACAGGTATATAACCTGTTCCGTCAATTGCAACATCATATGGATTACTTGTAACTTGAATTGAACCTTGACGAGTTTCTGTTCTTATTGCTCCTGTCAAATATCCATCTTCATTAAGCATTTGTTCAAAAGTTACGGTTTTGTAACCTTTTGTATTCATATTCGCAAGATTATTAGCAACATAACCCAGTTTTTCAAACTGAGTTGTTACATTACTTACACTTTTTCTTACAATACCTTGCATACTGTACATAATTAATTACCTCTTATTATGAAGTTGTTCCCAATTGGGAAATCACTTTTTGTAAATTTTGGTTTTGAATCATAAAAATTTGTCTGTTTGCTTCAAAGTTTCTAATTACAGGCATCATTGAAATAAATTCATTTTGCAAAGCTACATTTGAATATTCATTATATCCTTGTTTCACTTGCGGATCCATAACCAAAACTCCGTTTGTATCTACAACACCTATACATCCGGCTTGTTCAAACTTGTTAGTTTTTCTATTCAAAACACTAACCATACCTTTTGCGTTAACTTTTACATCTTCAATTTTTTCCGGAACAATCGGAAGTTTTATTGGTGTTCCGGCATTAGAAAGCACCTGTCCATCTTCTAATGTCAAAAGATTTCCCGATTTATCTAGTTTAAAACGCCCATCACGAGTTAATTTCACACCTTCTGCAGTTTGTGTTTGAAAATAACCTTTGTTAGCTAATGCTAAATCAAGAGGGTTATCTGACATCGCAATACGACCGACTTTATCATCAATTGTTTGAGAAAGTCCGTGTATGCCAATATATTCGGTAAAAGAAGAAACGATAGGATCTTTTCTTTGATAACCAATTTTATCAAACCCAGTTACGTTTTCATTATACATACCGATTAATTCGCTCTGAACGTGCATTGCCCTAAGCGATGCCGTTAAACCTTTTTCACAGTATCTAATTCCACCGTTAATTTTCATGACTACCTCTTTTTCTAATACAATCGGATAACTACATGTTTATTTCAATAAATGTGAAATAAATCATCCATTTGTATTAGATGCCATGAATTTAATTATATTTTTTTCAAAGTCAACATTTATTCAATTATTTGATAAAGAGTTGGAGCTTCTTGAACAGAAACATTATTTGCCGGAACTTTCAAAACTTTTGCACAAACCGTTCTATTCGCATATTCTATACGAATTTCGTCACCTTCTTTAATTTGTTTTGCCGGCTTTGCAGGATTACCATTTACAAAAACTCTTCCAGTATCAGAAACCTCATTTGCAACAGTTCTTCTTTTTATCAATCTTGAAACTTTTAAAAACTTATCTAATCTCATCTTATCTCCTTTTACTTATATTATAATTTATGATATAATTTGTCCAGAGGGTATAAATGATAAAGAAAATATTTTTAACCATAATTACATTGTTATTCATTCAAACAATAACAAATGCTGCAACTATAAAATTTGTACAAGTTACAGATAGTCACTATATTGCAAATAATCAATACAGAAGTGAAATTTTGCAAAAGGCTATAAACAATATCAATGACGAAAAAGATATCGCTTTTGTTGTTTTTACTGGCGATAATATAGATTCGCCAAAAGAAGAATATCTTCCAGGTTTTGTCAAAACCATTAATAAATTAAAAATCCCATATTATTTGGTAATCGGCAATCACGACGTATTCAAAAACAATGGACTTTCTAAAAAACATTATCTTGAAATCGTAAAAGATAACAATTGTTTTTACAAATACAAAACACCAAATTATGTATTTAAGAAAAACGGTTTTGTGTTTATTGTTTTGGATGGAGCTAAAGAAATTATTCCTGGTTCAAACGGATATTATAAAGAAAATACTTTAAAGTGGCTTGACAAACAATTAACCAAATACAAAAATGATCCTGTAATAATTTTTCAACACTTCCCTGTCGTTATGGCTAAGGAAATTCCATCACATAGTGTTTATAAAAAAGAGAATTATCTTGATGTAATAGACAAACACGACAATGTAATTTCTGTTGTAGCCGGTCATTTGCACACAAACGGAGAAGTTATGAGGAACGGGGTTTACCATATTTCATCTCCTACACTTATTGGCGAACCTCCAGTTTATAAAGTAATCACAGTTGTTACAACAAAAGGATTTTCTCCAATGATATATACTGAACTTAAAGAAGTTCAATAAACAATAGAATTTGCATTTTTTTATTAAAAATACTATAATTAGAAAAGATATAAGAAGGGTAATAGGAAAATAATATAAATGGATAGTTCCGGTAATACAATATTTAATTTGTTTGTTATAGCTTTTTTGCTATTTTCGAACGGTTTTTTCGTAGCATCAGAATTTGCTATGGTAAAAGTTAGAAAAACAAGAATTGAACAACTTACAAATGAAGGTAATTTCAACGCAAAAATTGCACTCGAAGCTCTAAAAGATTTAGATAAATTTATTGCGGCAGTTCAATTAGGTGTAACAATTTCAAGTATCGGTTTAGGTTGGGTTGGCGAAGGCACACTTGCACGAATTATTGAACCGGTATTTGTGTTCTTGCCTGGAATTGGCAAAAATATAGCAACACATACTGTTTCTGTTTCGATTGCATTCGCTTTAATTACATTTTTTCACGTTGTATTGGGCGAACTTATTCCAAAATCTATTGCACTTGAATATACTGAAAAAACAGCATTGTTAGTTGCTAGACCAATGCAAATTTTGACATTTTTATTTAATCCGTTTATTTGGTTGCTAAATGGTTTTGGCAATCTTGTATTAAAACTTCTGCACATACCGCACTCTCATAAAGGTTCTCTTGTTCATTCAACAGAAGAACTTGATATGCTTGTAAATGCAAGTTATGATGGCGGTGTCTTAAACGAAACAGAAAAAGATATGTTGCATAATGTATTCAAATTTTCTGATTTGACCGCAAAACAAGTTATGGTTCCAAGAACTGATATGATTTGTATTCCGGTTGATATGCCATTAGAAGAATTAAACAAACTCGCAGAAGAAAACCAATATACAAGATATCCGGTTTATGAAGATGATATCGATCATATTATCGGCTTGGTTCACGTAAAAGATTTGTATTCTTTGTCTATAAAAGATGAAGTTTGCCCAATTTCAAAGATTTTGAGAGATGTTTTATTAGTTCCTGAAACAATTACTATGGATAATTTAGTTTTAGAATTTAAAAAACGCAAAGGGCAAATGGCAATTGTAGTTGACGAATTTGGCGGAACATCAGGACTTGTAACATTGGAAGACGTTATTGAAGAAATCTTCGGAGATGTTCAAGATGAATTTGACGTTGAAGAAGAAGTAACAGATGAAATCAAAGAAGTTGCTCCAAATACATACATTGCAAATTCAATGATGAGATTAGATGAGTTTGCAGAGTTTTTCGGAATTAACGAAAAAGATATTGACGATGACGATATTGATACAATTGGCGGTTTAGTTGTAAAACAACTTGGCAGATTGGCACAAGTTAATGATACTGCAACATTCAATAATATAACTTTTGTGGTAAAAGAAGTTGATGGAGCAAGAATTACAAAGCTAGAAATCATAAAACACGACGAAACCAAACCTGATGAAGACCAAAAAGAAGAAGAAGTTTAAATTGATTAAATCAAAAGAGGTGAGGCTCTTAAACCTCACCTTTTTATTGCTCTAATAAGTCATTTGCCAATTGTCGTTTAAAATTTTCCCAAAGCAACCATAATCTCCAGCTCCGGTATTACCATTGCAATCACGCTCAAAAAGTGTATTTCTATCAGCTTCTGAAAGAGGAGCAGAAGAACCATCATCATCAATAGTCCCATCATTATAAATAGACAAAGTGAACAAGTCTCTACCTAGAATATTAGGACCTTTTTGTCCATTTACATCAACTTGCAAATAACAAATTCTGTTACCACTTACTGCACGATAAAATCTCACAGATGCTCCGCTTGCCAAAACATAAGAAGTTTGAACAGAATAAACATTTACATTTAAAGCGACACCTGATATTTTTTTATAACTTGAAGTTTCAGGGAAACATGGTGTTAGAGAACTATCACAAACTTTAACTGTTTTGAAATACTGCGGAACCATTGCATTCCATGCAGCTTGTGAAGATAAACCGGCTTCAGTTAAATTTAAGGCATTCCTATCGGTTTGATATCTCAAAAGAGCTTGCTCTACTTCATTATAGACCTTATGAAGTTGAGTTACATAACTCTGTCTTTGATAATTTTGCATTAACGTCGGAACAGTCATCGCTGAAACAACTCCGATGATACCGAGAGTTACCAAGACCTCTGCAAGAGTGAAAGCTCCACACCAATGCCTGAAGTATGAACCAACACTGTCACAGCGAGCTACGTGCGTAGCACCTAAACGCTTGCCCCCCCCCCGATGCAACTAAAAAATCTCTTTTTCATAAAAATTCCTCTCTTTTTTTATTATTAACATATCCATTTTAACAAATTTTTTGATGTTTTTCAAGTAGTTACCTCAATTCTCCCCAAGTGGCGAGGGAAAAGATTAGAAGTATTGGAAACATGAAAGAAAATGACTTTATCGATAAGGTCTACTCACTATTCACCACTCACCATTCACTTATTCATACCGATACGGACTTTTCACTTCTCAGTAAAAGCTGCTTTTATTTCATCTAAATCTACTTTATATTCTTTAACAAAACTTAAACATTTCCTCTTTTTAAATGATGTAACAATTTGTATATTAGATAGAATAGATATGTAAAGAACAATAATTTGGGAAGTTTAATGAGCCAGAGTTTTGATTTTACATCATATAATAACATTAAAAGGTTGTCAGAAGACGAGCTTACCGCCTTGTGGGAAGAATATCTTAAAGATAAAACCAACAAAGCTGCACGTGATACCCTTATTGTTCAATATATTTATTTGATTAGATATGTTGTTGGGCGTGTGAAAGTTACTCTACCTGCAACTATTTCTATTGAAGACATCGCAGGTTACGGTGTTGAAGGACTTATAAATGCTATCGAAAGATATTCACCCCAAAAGAATACAAGATTTGAAACCTACGCACTTATCAGAATACGTGGCGCAATTTTAGATAGAATTAGAGCGCAAGACTTTTTACCTAGAAGCGTTAGAAAAAAAATTAAAGATATTAAAGCTGCACAAGAAAAACTTAAACAAGATTTAGGTAGAATGCCAACAACTACAGAAGTTGCAAATTATCTTGATATGGAACCTGACAAAGTTAACCAACTTCTTGCTGAAGACACAACAATGACTTCGCTATATGACAAACGAGGAAACACTGATGATAGCGTTGAAATTATTGACACTATTCAAGATGAAAACAAACTTAATCCGCAAGAAAAAGCTGAAGAACAAAACGTTAAACAAGAACTTGAAAAAGCTTTAAAAAGGTTACCGGAACGTGAAAGAATTATAATGGTTCTTTACTATCAAGAAAACATGACATTAAAAGAAATTGGTGAAACAATTAATATGTCTGAATCTCGTGTTTGTCAACTTCACGCTCAAGGTATTATGAAGTTGAAAAACATCCTAAGCGAAAATAGAACAACAAGACTTCGTCAAAGCATTATCGCTTAACATCATATTCTATTAAGACGAAATCAACCCTGTTATCAAAACCTTTTGTGGTTGAAGAAACATTGTCTTTGAAGGGCATAAACTCCCCAAATCCGATAGAAAAAACTTTTTCTTGAGGCAAATTTCCGGCAATAGACATATATTCCGCAATATTTTGCGCTCTTGCAATAGAAAGTTCCCAGTTTTCTGCATAATCCCCGCATTCACCAACTTCTTTTGTATGATTTTCTATTACGCAATAATTTGGAAGTTTAGACAAAAGTATAGCTATTGTATCTAAAATATACAGAGAACTTTCCTTAATTCGTGCTTCATGCGAATTAAAAAATACACCTTCATCTATACTAACAATCAAACCTCTCGGGACTTTTGTGTAAATCACCCCATTTTTTATTGGCATAAAATATTTAAAAATCAACTCTAATTTTTCGACATTTGGTTGATACAAAATTGACGTATCAATAACCGACTCCGAAAAACCGGTACAAAAAAACAATATCAAAATAAAAAAAACCAGATATAGATTTCTCACGCAAAAATAAACCTCAGAACCATTATTCAAGATTTCTGAGGCTTATACTATTAGACAAGTATTCAATTTACGGTTTTAGCACTGTCAAAACGTATTTGTCATTAAAATACTTGTTTGCACAATCCATAATATCTTGCGGAGTTACAGATTTAATCTTCTCAACTGCATTTTTATGGAAATCAAATCCAAATCCCATTATTCCATAATGCGCAAGCCAATTAGCTTGTTGAGAATTTGTTTCACTAATAAATGCCCATTTCCCAAAAATATTATTTTTGGCGTTTTCAAGTTCTTCTTCAGAAACAAGAACCGTTTTAATTTTTTCAATTTCTTCTTCAAAACCTTTTAAAGAAGTTTCAATATTTTTAGGTTCAGTTGCAATATAAATTGAAAAATTAGCAGATAATCTTGCAACATCATAAGCACTTCTAACAACGTAAGCCAAACCTTTTTTATCTCTCAATTCCAAGAACAATCTTGATGACAAACCGCTTGCGCCCAAAATTATATTTAACAATGCAATAACAGGGTAATCGCTACTATCAGCAGAGCCGACAAGCCAACCTTTTAAAATATGTGCTTGATTTAAATCTGCTTGAATAACATCAACTTCTTTTGATTTTACTAATTCTGGCTTTCTCAAAACCGGTAATTCATCAACCGATTGAATTAAATCACCAAATTTTTCATTCAAAACATTATTAACTTTATCAAAATCCAAATCACCTACAAAAGCCACTACTTTTTTACTGTTATCAACAATTTCTTTGTAAGCATTTTTTACATCTTCTTTTGAAATATTTTTTAGATTTTCTAAAATAACAGTATTCGTAAAACCGTAATTATGCCCTTCATAGATATTTTTGTAATAACTATCAATAATTTTTGCACGAGGTGAATCCAATTCGGCAATAATTTCACCTTCAAGTTTTGTGCGTTCTTTTTCAAATTCTTCAAAAGTTGTGTTTTTAACAATGTCCTCAAAAATATCCATTGCACGTTCAAAATCTTCATTCAAACATACAAACTTAAATTTTACATAATCAAGCTTCAATTCTGCAGAAAATTCAATCGCATATTTATCTAATTCTTCTGACAATTGTTGCGCCGTACGATTTTTAGTGCCTTGCATAAAAAGTCTTACCATCAAAGAATAAACTCCGGCTTGTGATGACGGATTATTCAAAGAAAAGTTTAAATAAAACGCAACTCTAGGAGTATCAGGATTTCTTTTATATGCAAATTCTATATTATTTTTCAATTTTGTAACTTTGGTAGTCATACAATCTCTCCTCTATAATTGTAATTATTTTAACATAATTAGCTTGAAAATACAAATTATACAATTTCGTGTTAAAATGAAAAAAACGGAGAAATTATATGATGCAAGGATTGTTTATAACATTTGAAGGGCCTGACGGTTGTGGCAAAACTACTCAGATGAAATTGTTAGCCGAATATTTTGAGAAAAAAGGAAAAGAAGTTGTTTTAACTAGAGAACCTGGCGGTAAAGGATTGGGAGAAAAAGTTAGAGAAATTCTTCTTAATTATGATGGTGAAGTTTCTGACCGTTGCGAATCCTTTTTATTCCTTGCTGATAGAGCGCAAAATATTGATATTATCGTAAATCCTGCAGTAAAAGAGGGAAAAATCGTTCTTTGCGACAGACATATAGATTCAACAGTTGCATATCAAGGCTATGGCAGAGGCTTGAATATTGATAGAATTAATATGTTAAATAACCTTGCAACAAATGGGAAAAAGCCGGATTTAACTTTAGTTTTTGATGTTGATGTAGAAACTTCTATGAAGCGTGTCGGCAAAGAAAAAGATAGGATGGAAAGTGCCGGAATTGATTTCCATAATAGAGTTAGAAAAGGTTATTTAGAATTAGCAAAACAAGAACCTAAAAGAATTAAGGTTCTTGATGCTACAAAATCTATAGAAGAAATCCACAAAGACGTTATTAATATTTTGGCGGAAGTTTTTTAGTCATTAAAACATACGCCGTCGGACTTGCACCATTATCTTTCGTTGGATCTGTATTTAAAGGATTACAACTATAAGTAGAGCGGAATAGGCATAATCCTCTAAAAGCATTATAGTCATTTCCTAAAGGATAAAAAATAACATCTTTATTTTTATTAAAATTTCCAGATGTTACACCTGCATTTACAAAATTTGAATCTGCGCCGATTAACAACGGGAAAATATCTTGTCCAACTCGATTAGGCAATTTTTTACCATTTACATCAACCATAATATCAAAGTTAGTAGGATTAATATCTACTGCAAAAGTTGTTCCATCATTCAACAAATAAGCACAAGTTCCGATATTTCGCTTGCTAACCCCACCATATATACCTTCTTGTTCTTCTCCATAATAGTTATAAGCCTTGTCTGGCAACCAATCCGCAGTACTTTTGTTAGCATTTTTAACAGATGCAATAACATTCATTTTAGCGGCAATTGGGGCAAAGTTTTCACAATTTTCATCGCCCTTACTAATATAAGAAACACAAGTGGAAATACTGTCTACACAATCATTATCAGCTTTATAAAGATCAACAGCCTGAGATATAGTACTAACAAATTTTTCTAAACTCGTCACCATAGCTTTTTCCCTATGATGTTGAATTAGACTAGGCATAGTCATTGCTGCAACAACTCCGATAATACCGAGAGTGATTAAAACCTCCGCCAATGTAAAGGCTATTTTACGAGAATTGTTCCAATGGGCTACGTACGTAGCACCTTCGGCAAGAGTAAAGGCAGCCAGTTTAAGTGAATGGTGAGTGGTGAAATGTGAGTGGACCTTATCGGTAAAGATAATTCCTTTCATTTTTCCAACCATGCGATACTTCGGACTGTTGTCCTCAGTATGACGTTTCACGTCATTGCAAGCGGTGCTACGCACGTAGTCACCTGCAACAAAACTGTATTCTTTTGATAATATTCTAGTTTGGTTAGCGTGGCAATCCAGTATATTATTAACCCCTCTCTGAAATTTATAAGTTCGCTTTAGCTCACTAACAAATTTCTTCTCTCCCCAAAGGGCGAGATTATTAAAAGCTTCGATTAGGCTAAAATCTTGATTATGAGAGGGTTTTAGACTATTGCCCCCCCCCGACGAGGAACGTGCCGTTCCATCCGCCACATAGAGCTTTGTTCAATTTTTCAAACTCTTGTGACATCAATCTCTTTTTCATAAAAATTCCTCTCTGTTCTAATAACAACATTATCATTTTAACAGATTCTTTGAAGTTTTTCAACATTAATAGCAAAAAATATTTTTACGGACCTTAATATGTCAACAAATTAAATTTATGAGGCAAAAACATGACAGAAATTAATTCTAATATGGCATATTATCCAACATCCCCTTCAGCAGCAAAGAAAAAGAAAATTGGTGCAACTATCGCAGGTAGTTTAATCGGCATGAACGCATATTATCTTCCAATTAAAAAAGATGTTTTTGTCCAAAGAGCTTTTGATATTACAAAAGATGAAGCAAATGCCAAAATCGCAACTCTAGCTAACATTGCCAAAGAAGTTGAACAAGACAAAGTTTCAACCGAAAGCAAAATGATTTTGCAAGAAATGGGGTTAAATGAAGACCTTAAAGAGATTACTAGAAAATGTATTGAATTAGATAAAGAGGTTTCAGATCCTGCAAAAGTAAAATCTTTAAAAGATAGCTTTAGCAAAAATTTCAAAAACTACAAAAAAGATGTTTCTTTAATGGATAACACTTGTGCTTCTGCATTTAAAGAAATAAAAAGAAGTAAATTCTGGTGGGGAGCCGGTGTTGGGGCTGCAGTAGGACTTGCATTGAGCCTAATCGGCAGCAGAGATTAAAATAATATTTTGTTCAGCAGTTTCTGCTGATGGAAAATGGTTTCCATTTTCAATTTTGCTAACATTTTTAGAATCAATACCAATTTGTTCTGCCAAAACATCCTGAGTTATACGTTTTGATTTTCGTTATTCTTGTATTTTTTTGCCTAATTCTTTTTTTAATATCATGACTTCACCATAAAAAACATATATTTAATATTTCCTATAATTTTACACCGCTAATCTATCCAATGTTTTCGGATTTTTGACAACATCAATTACATTCATGTCCTTGAAACTAGAAACAACTTTGATGTTTTCAGGGTGTTTTGCATTTTCTTTCGCCAAAATTGCACCAATAATCGCCTCTAACTGCGCCATCGGCATCATATTTGTTGGCAAATCCAAATCCCATTCTAAACGCAAAGTCTGTTGCAAAAATTTGCAGTCCGCAGGTGAACGTTCCTTGTAACAAGAATCCAAATGCAAACTTTGACGTGTCAAATAGAGTTCAAAACGATTGACTTCAATACCTTTTTCTGTCAACGATTTAAAATAGTCACAACCTCTAGTTGAATATCGATGTGTCCACCCATCACGATTTGGAATTAATTTGTTTGTGGCAACTTGTTGATAAGGTTTTCCAAGTATTCGCCATTTACCGTTAAGCATAGTTCTATCCCAAACCAACGATGTACAAATTTTTGAATACTTCAACGATGGGTAATTATCAAAAAAGAACATTACGTCGTTCATCGTATAAAGTTTATCAACCAGTATAAGGTTGTTGTCCTCATCAAGAACAGCAACCCCACTATCCATACCTGACGAAGCAGCCATAGACAAACCTATGTAGTAATTCATGTAATTTTACTCCATCAATTGTGTAATAATTATCGGTTCATCGTCTGTAACAAGAACAGAATGTTCAAAGTGCGCAGAAGGCTTTTTGTCAACCGTACTTACTGTCCATTCATCATCAGCAACTTCAACTTCATCACAACCCAAATTTAGCATTGGCTCAATTGCAATTGCATAACCAGGTTTTAATAAAGTTCTGTCACCAACTTTATAGTTAAACAAGAACGGTTCCTCGTGCATTTCATGACCAACTCCATGTCCGCCATATTGACGAACAATACCAAGTTTTTCCCTAACTGCAACCGCTTCAACCGCACCGGAAACATCATCCAAAACATTACCGGCTTTCATTTGTGCAATACCTGCAAATAGAGCTTCTTCTGTCGCTTTTAGCAATCTTTGGCATTCGTCGCTAACTTTCCCAACAGGATAAGTCCAAGCACCGTCACCGACCATACCTGCATAAGTTGCACCAACATCAATACTGATTATATCACCTTCTTTAACGATTTCGTCTTCATGTGGAATACCATGAACAACTTTTTCATTAATAGATGCACAAATTGATGCCGGAAAACCTTGATACCCCAAAAAAGTCGGAATAGCACGTTCTTTTCTGATAATATCGTGTGCGATACTATCCAATTCTTTTGTACTAATTCCTGGTTCAATAACCTCTTTCATTTTTTTGTGAACAAGAGCAACAATATGCCCAGCATGTCTAATTCTTTTAATTTCATCACGTGATTTTTTATGTATCATAATAAGCCTCTTTATTTAGTGAATGGTCAATAGTGAATAGCCCATTTCATTCGCTTCGCTCATAAGATTTTGCGAACAATAAAGAGCTATTCACCACTCACTATTCACTTATTTAATCACTTCTAACAATCTTTCCCAAACTTCATCAATTGTTCCGTTTGCATCGATTGATTTCAAAACACCTTTCTTAGTATAGTAATCAACTAATGGAGCTGTTTCTTTGTTATAAGTATCAAATCTTGATTGAGCAACTTCTCTTGTATCATCTTTACGTTGAGTAAGTTCTGCACCGTCTTTATCGCAATGTCCTGCAGTTTTTGGAGGTTTAAATTCAAGATTATAAATTTCACCACAAACAGGGCAAGAACGACGATTGACAATTCTTTCAACCAAAATACTTGTATCAATATCAAAGTAAACTGCAATAAATTTTGTATCTTCGCCGTTATCAATTTCAGCGTTCATTTTTTCTAATTCGCCAGCTTGTTCAACACTTCTAGGGAAACCGTCTAAAATATAGCCGTTTTTGCAATCATCTTTTGACAATCTGTTTTTGATAATTCTTGTAACTAATTCAACAGGTACTAATTGTCCTTTGTCAATATAAGATTTTGCTTCTTTACCTGCTTCGGTTTCACCTTTGATTTCAGCTCTTAACAAAGAACCTGTATCAACATGCGGAAAGTTCAAATATTCTGCTAATCTATTAGTTTGTGTGCCTTTACCACAAGCCGGTGGTCCTAAAAAAATCAATTCTTTTTTTGTCATCTTAAAATCTCTCTTTCATTTTTCTCTACTTATGAGTTAATCATACATCAAGCAAAAAAAGAGTTCAAGAAAGGTTTTATTCATACAAATAAATTGTCGAACATCCGACACCAATTCCGTGAAGGCAATCTTCTTTCAGCATGCAAAATAAAATTCAGTATGCCAAATTAATAAATCTGGCATACTGAATTAACAAATTTGCTAAAACTTTGCCTGCTGTTGCTTCCTATGTATCAATATTTGTAGCGTAAACCGCATGGGTTTCAATAAAGTTTCTACGTGGATCAACCTTATCACCCATCAAAATATCAAACAATTGGTCACATAACATTGCATCTTCTAAGTTTACTTTCAACAATGTTCTTGTTGCTGGATCCATTGTTGTTTCCCAAAGTTGTTGAGGCATCATTTCACCCAAACCTTTGAACCGTTGGATTTGCAAACCTTTAGATCCTCTGTCATCAATCAATTTTTGGAGTTTATCAAAAGAATTAATTTCATACTGTTCTGTATCTGTTTCCAATATCAAACTATCTTCTTCTTCTATCAAATAATCTCTGATAACAGGATATGCAGCTTTCAATCTCTTATACTCAGAACTTTTTACAATATTTTGGTTAATGATAACGTGTTCTTCTTCATTGAAATTCAATTGAATTGCATATTTTGAATTTTCCGGATTATATTTCAATGAACAAGTATAATTTGCAGCCTCAGAAATATTGTAATTCTTAGCGTGATCTTGTAAATAATGGTTCAAGTAATCAATAATTTCATTCATTCTGTTTTGATCTTCAAAACATTCTGGAGTGATTTCAGAACGAACCAAACCTCTCAAAACAACTGCCGGATACAAATTCAAAATCGGGTTGTTATAAGAATTGTAGAATGCTGACATATTTTTAACCAATTCCAATAATTCATCACCTGATTTTGTTCTTGATTTCGTTTTGTCAGACAAGCTCAAATTCTTGATACCACGTTCTTTCAACATTTTGTCAAGTGCATGTTCATCATACATATATTCAGATGTCTTACCTTGAGTAACCTTAAATAGAGGAGGTTGAGCAATATACACATAACCGTTTTCAATCAATGGTCTTGCATATCTAAAGAAGAATGTTAATAACAATGTTCTAATATGCGCACCATCAACATCGGCATCAGTCATGATAATGATTTTGTGGTAACGAAGCTTTTCGATATCAACTTCATCTGGGTTTCTGCTAATGTTAATACCAAAAGCCTGAACCATAGATTGAATTTCGTTATTACCATAAATCTTGTCTAATCTTGCTTTTTCAACATTCAAGATTTTACCTCTTAACGGCAAAATAGCTTGAAACATCCTATTTCTGCCTTGCTTAGCAGAACCGCCTGCAGAATCACCCTCAACGATATAGATTTCACACTTTTCAGGCTCTCTGTTTGAACAATCAGCCAATTTACCAGGTAGAGTAGAATTTTCAAGAACAGATTTTCTTCTTGTTAATTCTCTAGCTTTTCTTGCAGCCTCTCTTGCTCTTTGAGCTTGCAATGTTTTTTCAATAATAATTTTTGCGATTTTAGGGTTAAATTCCAACCATTCTTGTAACTTATCACGAACTGCATCTTGAGTTGCGCCCATTGCTTCTGCGTTACCCAATTTTTCTTTTGTCTGTCCTTCAAATTCCGGATTAGGAATTTTAACACTTACAATCGCTGTTAAGCCTTCTCTTACATCTTCACCGGATAGGTTCTGATCAGAATCCTTCAAGATATTATTTTTTCTTGCGTAATCATTGAATACACGAGTTAGAGAGTTCCTAAACCCTGTCAAATGAGTTCCGCCTGAATGCGTGTTGATATTGTTAGCAAATGATAAAACGCTTTCGCTATAAGCATCTGTGTATTGCATAGCAACTTCAATTTGCATGCCATCTACAACTTTATCAATATAAATCGGTTTTTCATGCAAAACATTTCTGTTTTGGTTCAAAAACTCAACATAACTTCCGATACCACCAACATAGTGGTAAATTTCGTTAGAATCAGTTCTCAAATCTGCAAAAATAATTTTCAAACCTTTGTTCAAAAAGGCCATTTCTCGTAATCTGTTAGAAACAACATCAGCATCTATTTCAGTAGTTTCTGTAAAGATTTCTGGATCAGGCCAAAAAGTTGTTTTTGTACCTGTTTTATCTGTTTCTTTAATTTTTTCAACAGGAGCAACCGGTTCGCCTCTCATATATTCTTGTCGCCATACAAAACCTTGACGAGAAACTTCTACAATATATTTTTCAGAAAGAGCGTTTACAACAGATGCACCTACACCGTGCAATCCACCTGAAACTTTATAACCCCCATCTCCAAACTTTCCACCTGCGTGAAGAACCGTATGAACGATTTCCAAAGCAGATTTATTTGTTCCTGGTTTTATATCAACCGGAATACCTCGCCCATTATCCTCTACAGTAACACTGTTATCTTTATTAATAGTTACGTAAATATCTGTACAAAAACCAGCTAAAGATTCATCAATAGAGTTATCAACAATTTCATAAATACAGTGGTGCAAACCTCTTTGAGATGTAGAACCAATGTACATGCCAGGCCTCATACGAACAGCTTCAAGTCCTTCTAACACCCTAATATTGCTTGCATCGTATTCTTGGGAAGTTTTAGTTTCAATGGCTTCGTCATTATCAGGAAGCTCATTAACTTCAATTTTTTCTTCCGGCGCAGCCTGTTGTTGCGCTTTTTCTTCATTTGTAACTTCTGTTTCAGCCATTTATTTCTCCCCTTAATTTACTCTTATCCCTTGTATATATTGTAACACAAACATATTTTTTTGCCCAATTTATGAAAAAAAGTAAACATTACCAAATCGGGGAATAAAATTTTAATCCGTATAAATTAAACTATTTTCCTAAAGGAGATATTTTTATGTCAAAAAATTTAATCAAATCAATCAGCAAAATTGTTGAAGAAAGCGGAACTCATAAAATCACTATTTTTACAAATCATCTAAAAATCGACGGACAAATTTTCATTCCAGAAGGAAAATGCGAAGAATGCCATGATGATTTTATAACTATAGAAAACGCTCTTGTTTGCAGACTTAATGATTATTGCACCTGTGAAGAAGATGATTGTAAATGCAATGATTATATGTGTTTCAAATATGATTGGTTAAATATTTCAATCGAAAAAATTACGGCGTTTAGTATAGTGCAATAAAGATATTGCAAGTATCTGTCATCGCACACTTGCTGCACGATCTTGCGATACTCCACCCCTCCCTTGAATTTGTAAGTTCGCTATAGCTCACTAAAAAATTCTAATCTCTCCCCAAAGGGCGAGAAAGAACTATATAGTAGCACAGCTACTTTATTCAGACTTTGCATCTATGCCTCAAAACATCTTAGCATCTTATTTAACGCATTCAACCAAAGCTTGAACAACAACAGGGTCCCATTTTTTGCCACTTTCTGCTTGCATAATCTCTAGTGCTTTTTCTACCGGCATAGCCTTTCTATAAGGTCTGTCTGATGTCATGGCACAGTAAGCATCCGCAGCAGCAATAATTCTTGAACCGAACGGAATTGATTGACCTTTCAAACCTTCCGGCTCACCAGAGCCGTCATATCTTTCTTTTTGATAAGTGATATATGGAACAACTTCTGATAAGAAGTTAATATTCATCAACAAATGAACACCAAAATCTGCATGCTCTTGAATTGATTTCAATTCTTCAGGAGAAAGTTTTCCATTTGACGCAAACAATTTTTCAGGAACTGCAATTTTACCGATATTCTGCAACAAACCTGCATAATATATCAAATCAGTAGTTTTTTCATTCAAACCTAACTGTTTACAAATCTTACGAGCCAATTTGGCAGTATTTTTTGAATGCGAAACTTTATATTGCCCCTTTGTATCAACTGCATAAGCCAAATGTTCAACAAAACTTTGTTGATAATCGCACAAATCACCAATTAATGCAGTCAATTCAGCTCTAATATGTTGTAAATCTGATACCGTAGAATGTTCATCATCAATAATCCTGTTTGCATCATCAATTTGAGATTGCAAAGTCATTGATGTTGCGAAAAGCACCGCAATACTTTCAACCAACTCAACATATTCTTTATTAATAGGAGTATCGTTTTCCAATACAATAACACCTGTAGATTTAATATTACAGTGCATAGGAACAACTGTAACATCTTCCTCTACAGTTTCGCCTGAAACAAAAGATTTTCCAATCGGTGTTGTTTCATCTTCTGCATATTTTTTAGTAACTTTAGAAGTCGTTCCAACAAGTTCTAATTCATTATTTTTATCAAGATAAATATGGCATGCCTTAAGCTCCAACATCTGTCTTATAGATTGTGCAATTGATGTATAAATAGCGTGTTCTTCGGATTTGTCAAAGCTCAACACACAAAGAGTATTTTGCAAAGAATAAATAGAAATCAATTCTTTCAATTGGTTAATCAAACCCGCTTTTTTATCTTTTACGTTATTACCGATTTTTCTAGCCAAATCCTCAGAAATAAGATTTTCAGCTATAAAATCACCTAAGTTAAGTGCAAAAATTTCTTCAATGGGGTCTTGACCTACCAAATAATCAGACTGTGAAAACAGTGAAACACCATTATTATTTTCTTCTCTTTTCATGAAATTTTCCTTACATACATGCCTTCATTTATACTTACGGCACACTATAGAAAAAACTTTAATAAATTTTACAAAAGTTCATACTTTAGTATGGGAAATTTCATACTTTAGTTAAATATTCTAATCTTCAACCCCGAAAAAATCTTTCAACATCCCGTATTGTTTCCAAGTTACATTGATTTGAAGTGTTTTTATTTCACTAACTTTTACTTCAAATATTTTTATCAAAATAGATCCATACAACTTAAAATCTTTAAATGATTTATCTAAAAAATAATCTTTTCCATTATCAGAAACTATTATAAAATCAGGATAAATATACATTCTAACAGAAGTATGTCGAATAGGTAAAGTATTCCAACATTTCATTGTTGAAAAATAAGCTAATGGCTTGCCATACTGTTTTACAACCTTACCACTAGGTTTGGTTGAAACAAACACACCAATAGCCATAAGCACAAACCCAAGAATAATAGCAAAATAACAAATTATATCAATCATACATTAATAACCGATTGCCCAATTAAAAGATGCTGTTTTTTCTGGTTTTGCAACAACAGGAGTTGCAGAATGAACTGCTTGAACTTCAATAACTTTAGCAGCTTTTTGCAACATATTGTACTGCATCATTTTGCTATCAACATTGTTAAAAGATTTCAATCTATCCAAATGATTTTGCAATTCTGCGTTTTCATCATTAAGAGTAGTAATTTGGCGGCTCAATTTGTTCAATGCCAATTCATTTGACATTGCAAAGTAATAACTAACAAATGCAACAAGCACTGCTATTCCTAATAATCCACATAATGTTTTATTTACTTTTCTTATCGCCATAGCCTTCTGTGATATCTCCTTTTGAAAATACCCTTCGATAACTTGATTTTCTTCTCTTACCGGATTACTTACATAACCTCTTTGTGAATAACTAACTTGTTCAAATTCTTCTGTTCTTACTCTAGCTGTATTCAACTTGCATACCCCAATACTATCTTCTCTAACCTTTTGTCGTTCTAGTGCCTTATACATCTAGCTATTCTGAGTTTGGCACTTCTCGATGGTGGATTTTCCCGTATCTCCTGTTCACTCGCTACTATCGGTTTTTTGTTTACCAACTCCAATATCGGAGGTGGGCAATGACAAATCATTTGCGACTTATCGCAGTGACATTTCTGCGAGTGATATTTGAATAAGTGTTTCACCAATCTATCCTCCAGAGAGTGAAAACTTATTACACTTATTATAGCACCAAAATCTAATAAATCCAACACATCATTCAGAGTATTTTTTACATTTGTTAACTCTTGATTAACTTCTATTCTAATAGCCTGAAAAACTCGAGTAGCCGGGTGTATTGACGATTTTACATGCGGAGTACAATTTACTATCAAATCAGCTAATTCTATTGTCGTTTCAAACTTTTTAAGCTTTCTTTGTTCAACTATTTTTTTTGCAATTCTTTTTGAAAATCTTTCTTCTCCATATTCAGAAAAAATTCTAACCAAATCATTCTCTGAATATGTATTTACAACATCATACGCCGAAAAATCAGCATCCTGATTAAACCTCATATCAAGAGGAGCTTCTTTTGAAAAAGAAAAACCTCTTTCTCCTTTATGAAATTGATGATAAGATGCGCCAAGATCGAAAAGCACCCCACCGGTAATTTTTTCGATACCCAAAGAATGTAAAACTTCCTTAATATTTGTGTAGGAATTTTTTACAATTGTTAAATTTTTGTAATCTTTCAATCTTTCAGACGAAGCCTTAATAGCATCTTCATCCACATCAAACGCAATCAATCTTCCGCTTGGCTGAATACGACTTAAAATCAATCCGCTATGACCACCTCCGCCAAGTGTGCAATCAACATAAATCTTGCCGTCTTGACATTCCAACGCATCAACGGCCTCATTTTTCATAACTGTATAATGTGTAAATTCTTCCATAGAAGAATTGTAACACGAAAAATTTCAACCCACTTGAAAAACTAAATAAAAATTATGAAACACTATTTTCTTTTAGTTTCTTCTAAACTACTACAAATTGCATTAAACACATTATTATAAAATATCAATTCTAAATCTGTCGCAGAAGATATTTTATTCAAAAGTTCATTTTTTATAGGATTTGTAGTTTCATTAACACCAAAACCAAATTCTTGCAAATCTATTTTAAGCACATTTACCAAATCAAAAAAAGTCGTTAAAGATGGAACATAACAACCACTTTCAATTCTTGAAATATGTTGATCACTTAAATCAACCATCTCGGCAAGTTCAGATTGCGTAATACCCAACTTTTTTCTATAAGATTTTATCTTATTACCTATAAATTTTTTATCGTCAAATTTCATCATAACTGTATTTCTTTTAATAAAATATGACATATACGAACAATTTTTAATAATGCAAGTGTATATTTTTATTCAATTTTAAATGTTTGCGTACATAAAAATTAACATTTAAGCTTTCATTAACATATTTATGATTAAATATATGCAGACATCAACTTTTATAAGTTACTATACATATACAACTAAAACAAACACATTAAACTTGAATTACATAAAGATGAGGAGAATTATTATGGAAAAGATTAAAATATCAGTTATCGTTCCTGTTTTTAATGCAGAAAAATATCTAAAAATGTGTCTAAATTCGTTAGTAAGTCAAACTCTAAAAAATATTGAAATTATCTGTATCGACGATGGTTCTACGGATAACTCACTTGCTATATTAGATAAATTCAAATCCAAAGATGATCGTATAAAAATCATCAAACAAAAAAATTATGGAGTTTCAATGGCTCGAAACAACGGAATTTCTGAAGCACAAGGTGAATATATTGGTTTTGTTGATGCTGACGATTGGGTTGATAAAGATTTTTTTGAAAAACTATATAATGCCGCTCAAAAATATAATGCTGATATTGCAACAGCCGGTTATTATAGGAGAGGAAAGATTTTAAGAAGCAAAAAACTTAACTACAAAAAAGAAGAAAAAATTACAAATCCAACAGAAAAAATAAAAGCAGTATATATACCAAAATGGAATTACATCTGGAATAAAATCTACAAAAGAGAAAACTTATTAAAAATAAACATTCCCTTTGAAAATGGAAGATATTATGAAGATATGATATGGCTTGTAAAAGTAATCTATTCATTGAATAGCTTAGTAACAGTTCCAAACATTTTCTACCATTATCGAAAAAATGAAGGTTCAATAGTTACTCAAAAAAGCAAAAAGCACTCAGATGATAGAAATTATGCCGAAAAAGAAATGTTAAAATTCATGAAAGAACACGACATTCCAATATTGTTGCCTTGCAAAAATGCTGAAAAATTAAAAATCTCTTGTTTTGGAATAAATCTTTTAAAAGTAGAATATTATACCCCCTACACTGCGAAGTATAAATTATTCGGATTTTTGACAGTACTAACTGTAAGAAAAGTTTTTTGATTGTAAAATTATTTCCAACCCACTTGAAAAACACAAAAAATATGTTATAATATAAATATAGGGAAAAGACCTTGAGAGGTCTGAGTTCTCAAAGTCTTTCTTAACTTCCCTAAATTAATACAATGATTAATTTGATCAAAAGCTCTATTACCAGTAGAGCTTTTTTGATAATCACTCTATCAATCATTTTGACCTCCTTTCTTGACCGCATTCTTAACTATACTGTTGTGTCAATGGAGGCTCTATAAGGGAAGATTACCCAAGTAAATTATATTACGTATATTTACAATTGTAAATATCATTAAAAAAGAGTAGATTAAAAAAATCTACTCTTTTTGCAATTTATTTTTATTTTTACTAAACAGTTTGTTTCATTGCTGCTTTTACTCTGTGGAATGTTTTTTCCTTACCAATAATTGCAAGGATTGCAGTCATATCTGCTCCACAGGTTCTACCTGTAACTGCAGCTCTGATTGCCCACATTGTAACTTTTGGTTTAACACCTTTTTCTTTGTAATAAGCTCTGAAAGCTTCCAACTTTTCGTGCAAGTTTTCTTCTGTCCATTCCCAATCTTTTGCTTGTTCCATAAATGTTTTCAAGACATCTTGCGAAACTTCTGTTTCAAGAGTTTCTTTAGCTTTGTCTTCCATAACAACATCTTCTCCAAAGAAATATGGAACAGCATCAGTAATATCTGACAACAATGTTAATGGTTCATAAGTAACTTCCACCATACGGGTATATTGAGCATCTGTTAATTCATTCAAATCATATTTTGTCAAAAATGGTTTCAATTTTTCCTTCAATTCCGGAATTGAAAGCATTTTAATATAATGACTGTTCATCCAATTCAACTTATCATATTCAAAAATTGAGTTTGATGAGGAAATTTCGTGTATTCTAAAATCTTGAGCGATTTCATCAACAGTCTTAATTTCTTGACCGTCAGAAGGTGACCACCCCAATAGGGCAACAAAGTTAATCAAAGCATCAGTCAAATAACCTTTTTCAACAAATTCAGAAACGGCAGTTGCACCGTGACGTTTTGAAAGTTTACTTCTATCAGGAGCTAAAATCATTCCTAAATGACCGAATTTTGGAACTTCTGCGCCCAAAGCTTCAAAAATCAAAATTTGTTTGAAAGTATTTGAAATATGGTCTTCCCCTCTTATTACGTGAGAAATTTTCATCAACATATCATCAATTACAACGGCGAAGTTGTAAGTTGGAGTTCCGTTTGATTTCATAATAACGAAATCACCAAGCAAGTTTGTATCAACATGAAGTTCACCTTTAACCATATCATCAAAAGTCAACATAGAAGTATCATGAAAGGCTTTTTGAGCTTTTGCAATATTAAATCTGATTGCAGGTTTTCTACCTTCTGCTCTAAGTTTTTCTTTTTCTTCTTCAGTCAAATTCAAACATTTTTTTGTATAAACGTAAGGTTTTTTATTTTTAGAAGCTTCTTCTTTCTCTTGTTCAAGTTCTTCCGGTGTACAGAAACATTCGTAAGCAAAACCTTTATCTAACAATTCTTGCACATATTTTGGATAAATATCAAATCTTTGAGATTGAGTATAAGGGCCATAAGGACCGCCAACATCAGGACCTTCGTCCCAATTTAACCCCAAAGCTTTTAAGCTATCAAAAATATTATCAATGTATTCTTGTTTAGTACGCTCTGCATCAGTATCTTCAATTCTTAAAACAAATTTACCGTTATTTTTTTTAGCAAACAAGTAATTGAACAATGCAGTTCTTGCAGTACCAACATGTAAGTTTCCGCTTGGTGACGGAGCAATTCTTACTCTAACTTCTGTCATAAATTTTCCTCGATTCTATTTATAATTTCGTAATTATAAAAATACCACGCGCAAAATTTATTTTCAAGTTATACAAAAGATTTTAAAATTAATATTCCATTTGCCAATTTGCATTAAGAATTTTTCCAAAACAAGCATAGTCTGTCCATCCAGCACTTGCTTCACAAGGGTTTCCTTGAGTTCTAGCTGCATTAATTGAACCACCTTGACAAATCCCATATTTGCGACAAGCCGGAGTTGCTTTACCTGTGTCTAAAACTCCATCAGAAAATAAAACTAAGTAAAACGCATCTCTTCCAATTTTATTTGGACCTTTTAACCCATTAACATCAATAAAAACATTTCCTGAAGTTGTTGTTATATCTGCATAAGTGGAACTATTCCAAACAGGAACATCCAAGCAGAAACTAGCACCACTTGAAGTAATTCCACAAGCTCCACCACCCCAAGTATTTTTATTTACCGGAGTAAATAACCCCCCATTTATATTTTTATAATCATCTGCAAAACAAGGAGCATTTACGCCATTGTCACAAGTATCAACTAATTTAAAATACGTCTTTAAAAAATTTTTCATATTTGTAGAATTTGTCAACCCTGCATCTACTAAATCAGAAGTATTCTCATCTGCTAATAACATTCTAAAACCCTGCTGTAATTCGTTACAAGTTTTATGCAACTGAGAAACATAAGCCTTATTGCGATATTCTGCGATTAGCATAGGCATTGTTAATGCTGCAACAATTCCGATTATTCCCAACGTAATTAACACTTCAGCTAACGTAAATCCAAATAACTTCCTCATAAAATCTCCTTTCTTACAGTGTTCTCACCATAGCATATTTGCACTTATATTTCAAGTGTATATTACACTTACATTTATATATAAAAATATAATATAGAAAAAAGAGTGCAATATGTATTATATTTAACTTATGTTTAAAGTTGAAAAAGAAGAAATGGTTAATAAAACATTCAGACTTCCTCTTAATTTAGTGGAAAAATTATATGAAGTTGCTCAAAATAAAGGAGTTTCTCTTAACAGTTTAGTTAGACAATGTTGCGAATACGCTCTAGCGAATTTAGATAAAGAAAAATAATTTGACTAATCTTTAATTACCCTTTAGAATATAACTTATGAAGAAGGCTTTGTTAATATTATTATTGCTAATGGTTTTTCAGTTACCCTCAAGTTGTGCAAACAAAAAGATGATACCAGCAACAGGGTCATCCAGCACGCAAGAGGCATTGCCAAATATCTTCATTTATTCAATACCTGATGACAACACAACAACATCCTCAGAAGACACTGATGCAACAGAAGAAACTTATGTAAATGACACCCAAACATCTTCCAACGAAATCTCTGAAGATGAAGTTATCCTAAACATGAAACAAGAAACTGATGAAACTGAAACCTCCGATAATTCAGATAATAATGTAGCGCTCGGCGCAACTGTTTTGAAAGGTTATGCACAATATGTCGAGGATTCAAATTCAATATACCTAAAAGATGGTAACAACAATTTTGTTTTAAACTTAAAAAATCCACAAAAAATTTCCGCATCAAAAGGCTTAAATCTATCTGACAAAAACTCCTCAAAAGCACTCTTACGCTACGCAGATGACGAATATCATATTGCACCAAATTCAATCAAAGCAACAGACAAAATTGGGGATTTTACTCTTGGCGCAATTTATGGCAATGAAGTTGACAACATTGCAATGCTTGAAACAGAAACAGGTCTTTTTACAAAATATGAAAAAAGCAGATTTGCCATAAGTTCATCTGTAAAAAAATCGCTAAACACAACTTATGCAAAAGATTACAACACAATATCAATTACACCTGAATTTAAATTAAACAACTATATTTCACTTAAAAACAACCTGAAAGCAGATGTAACAAGGAATCGCAGATCTTCAGAACTTATATTTTCATTTAATCCGTTCGGCAAAAAAGATACAGACAAGCTTTTATTGGAAGCAGGAGCAAAGCAAACATATTACGTAGATAGTGGTGCAACTAAGACACAATTAAATTTTCAAGCAACTTTCAAATTGTAAATTTATACAAACATTATTGTTTTAATAGTTTATTTTGTTTATAATTTTGTTGTGAGGTTTTATGGCTGAGGATAATTCAAACAATACACAACAAGAAGAAGTTCAAACTCCGATTAAACAGAAGAACAAAACGGGTTTTTATTATTCGTTTTTAACACTTGTGCTGTTGTTTTGCCTTATCCAAATTGGGTTTGGAGCAATATTAAATATCTCTAAAACTATTTCTTATAGAGCTAAGATTTCAACTTTAACAAAAATCAGAGATAGTGCGGAGAACCAAAACCAAGAACTTAAACAGGATATCAAATTGTTTTCATCTACCCAAAGCCTTGAAGGTATTGCAAGAAACAACCTTAAAATGGCTGGAGAAGATGAAGTTTTGGTATTAATTAACAACAATCAACCTCAAACAACAAAACATAAAAAACACAAACACAAAAAGCATAATAACAATAAGAAGAAATAACGGAGCATAAATGCAAGAAACATTGGAATATATCAAGCAAGCATTCGATTTGAAATCTCAAAAGTGCTACAAGCAGGCTATTGAAATGCTTTATAAAGCTCTTGAGCTTGAAAACGATAACTCAGAAATTCTTTTTCAACTCGGAGAACTTTATTTCTTGCTTAGGAATTTTCCTCGTGCTACGCATTATTTAGAAAAAGTTTTACAAAAAAACAAAAACCATATTGAAGCTTTAAAAATTATGCAAAAAATTTATATTTTTTCAGATGAAAAAGAACTTGCATACAAAACTGCAGAAAAGATTTTTAATCTTCAACAAACAACCGAAAATTTAATAGAACTAATAAAATCAGCAGCCAAAACAAATGATTTCAAAAAAATTGAAACTATTGAAAATTCAGAATTGACAAATGATAGAGTTTTATTTGAAATCGCAAAAGCTTATTATGATAATGGGGAATTTAGTATAGCAAAAAGCGAACTTGAAAAAGCTTTAAACAAAAACCCTGAAAACAATGATGCGTTAGTTCTTTTGGGAAAAATTTATTTTGATGAAAGCGATTTTGAAAAATCAAAACAAATCTTTAATTCTTTCTCAAAAACAACCGAAAATCCGGAAGTTCTAAATTATCTGGGATTGTTCGCATTAGAGGATTTAAAATTCATTGATGCAATAAAATATTTCTCAAAAGCATCAAATTTGAACAAGAAAAATCATAGATATTTATACAATCTTGGCAACGCATATTTTTATAACGGATGGATTAAAGAAGCTGCACAGTCCTACGTTCAAGCTATTTGCATGTCACCTGACAATTTGGGCTACAGATACTCTCTAGCATATTTGTACTTTGAACAAAAAAATTACGAAAAAGCACAAAAAGAAGTTGATTATATACTTGAACACGATGCAGAATATGGGCTTGCACATGTTTTGAATGCTTTATTAAAACTTGAATATAAAGACTTTTTAGGAGCGCAACGAGAACTTGAAACGAACCTCAAAAACGGTAATAATGATAATTTCACTCTTATTTCATTAGCAACTGTTTACAGAGAACTTTCAATGTTTGAAAAGGCAGAAAAAACAATTAAAAAAGTTATTGAACGAAACAGTGATAGTCTTAATTACCAATGCCAGCTTGCTGAAATCTATATTGCAGAAAAGAAATACGATGATGCTCTAAATTTGGTTGAAAAAGTTTTAGCACAAAATGAAAACTATATCACTGCTTACACTACAGGTGCCAAAGCAGCTTTTGCAAAAAATGATTTAACCTCAACAAAAGACTATGCGCAAAAAGCTATTTCACTTGATATGAACTATTCCGGCGGGTATTTTTACCTCGCAATGGTTCGTTTTGCCGAAAAGGATTATGATGAAGCTATCGAATGTATGAAACGTGCGATTATGTTTGACGTAAACAATGCAGAGTATTACGCAAAAATGAGCGATATTTACAAAGCAAAAGAAGATTTTAAAACTGCACTTGATTATATAAAAGAGGCAGAAAGTATTTCTGAAAACACAGAATATAAACTTAAATACAAAGAATTGGCAGCATTAAATCGAAAAATAAAATAAAATAAAATTTGACGTTGGAATTAAAAGAATTATAATATTACTACAGATGTAGTTTTTTATTATGGGAGAGAGTATTCGTGAATAAGAATTATTTGAAAAAGATTTTATTTATAACAACACTGATTACAATTATACAGTTACCGGTATTTGCAGCAAAAAAACAAGATCCATCACTTTTAGAAATGCCAAAAACGTATCCTGCAAAATATACTTACAACTATGTTAAACAAATTACTCCAATGTACAAAGAAGTTGGGAAAGATGAAGTTTTGTACGTTGCACTTGATATGCTAAAAGGTACAAACGGAGAATTTTCTCGTAACGCAATTTTAGGTAACAATTTGTCTGGTCGAGCAGTAAAAATCGAATTTAGAGATTTAGGAACAATCAACCCTGATTACGCAAATTTTGATGCGCTCGGATGGAAAAAGAACAAGCAATTATTTATTTATATAAACCCACGCCACAAAGACGCACCTCCAGGAGCATTAGCAGCTCTTTTGTCCCACGAAGCACTTCATCAAGATGAGTACAACTCTTTAGCCGAAGAAACTTATGCGTGGACAATGGAAGCTTCTGTTTGGTATGAGATTTCAAAACTTTATCCTGAAAGTAATGACGAATTACATCCATTGGTTGTAAGAGAAAACCAATTGAAAAAATTGTTTGAACGTGGCGGTTATTCAAACCGATACATCAAGAAAACCGTAATGTCTAACGAAGGATATAAAAACTTACCATCAACATCACCAGGTTTTGAGGATTTGTAAACTTATTATTCCACAATCGACAAAATAGCACCCATCCCTACCCCTTCCCTCGCAAGGGCAGGGGATAAAAAGTTTCCTCCCTCTGGAGGGAGGAGTAAGGTGGGTGCTGATTGTTCAATAAAACTTATTTGTGCCTTTTACTTCCCTGCTTAACCTACTTAAAAAGCATATTGATTATAAAAAATCCTTGTTGTTAAATATTGGTATGAAAAAAACTCAAATCGTAATATTTTTATTGTTAGTTGCGACTTTATTCGCACTAAACAGAATCTTTTTAAGTCTGGATAATTTTGAAGTTTCAGAAATGCCGGAAATGGTAGATCATGACCAAATTTCATCCCAAAAACTTTTTGACAACTGTTGGAAACTTATTCGTGATAATTATTACGATGCAGAGCTTAACAATCAAGCGTGGGGCAGATGGAAAGAGCATTACCACGGGCAAATAAAAACCGATGAAGATGCTAAAGTTGCCATTGATACAATGTTAGCAAGTTTGAATGATCCATATTCAAGATACATGTCAAAACAAGAATATCTTGAACAAAATAATTCTATTAATTCAAAAATTACTGGAATTGGCGTAAATATTGCATCTGTTGCTGGAAAAATTCGTATTGAAAACGTTATGGAAGGCACTCCGGCACAGTTTGCAAACCTTTTACCAAAAGACATAATTCTATCAATAGATGGTAAAAACGTAAACGGGTTATCGCTTTCAGAAGTTGCAAATCTTGTTAGAGGACCTGAAAATAGCTTTGTCAACATAACAATTCTAAGAAATAACGACAAGCTTTCTAAAAGAGTTATGCGTAAAGAAATAAAAATAAAAACCGTAAAAAGTTCTGTTTTAGACAAAAATATTGGTTATATTCAAATAACAAGTTTTATTGGTTCAACAACTCCAAACGAATTTTTAGAAGCGTTAGAAAAAACAAAAAACACACAAGGATTAATTCTTGATTTGAGAGGAAATACAGGCGGATTGTTACCAAATGCCGTGTTTATCGCAAATCTTTTTATTCCTAAAGGAAATATTGTTAGTATCGTAGGCAGAAACGGTTACAAATATGATATCAACGCACAGGATACTGAGTTTGGCGTAAAGAAACCAACCGTTGTACTTGTTGACGGCAATTCTGCAAGCGCAAGTGAAATTTTGTCCGGAGCATTAAAAGATTATAATAAAGCAAAACTTTTGGGAACAAAAACTTACGGCAAAGGAATGGTTCAAAAAATTATCCCAATGCCAAATGAAACAGGCATAAATTTAACTGTTGCAAAATACTTAACCCCTAAAGGCACTGATATCAATAAAAAAGGAATTACCCCTGATATAAAAGTGGTTTTAAGTATTCAAGACGTGAAAAACAACAATGATGCACAACTCCAAGCCGCAAAAAACACATTATCTCAAATGATGTTGAGTAAGAGATAATAACATCTATTTTTTCCTTAAAACCAGTTCATAGCCCAAAATATCATAAAGCATTTTGACTTCGCTATATTTTATCGTATCTCGGTTTAATTTTCCTGAGATATTATAAATAGAATACGGTTTACCTAACTTCTCTGACATTCTTTTGCATAGCTCTGTCATTGTCATATCGTTCATAACCAGTAAATGCTTAATTTGTTGTTTTGTATTCATTTTCTGATTATATAATAGGTTTTAACTAAAATCTTAACTTTTTAACTATAACGGCTATAATTTAACTATAGTATTAAATAGGAGATTATAATGAAATTAGGAAAAAGGTTTAGTAAGATTGGTAATATAGCTACAAAAAGATTGCGCAACAAGTGCGCAATGACAGATTATGTTCATAAAGAACTTGTTTCAGCATCTTGTGATTTGAACCCCTCTCCTGCCTTTCAGGCACCCTCTCCCCAAGTGGCGAGGGGAAAGATTGGAAGTGTTGAGGATATGAAAGGAAATAGTTTTACTGATAAGGTCTACTCACTATTCACCACTCACCATTCACTTATTAATAACGATACGGTCTTTTCACGTTTCACTTCTCACTTTTCACTTAAAAAGATTGGTGCTACGCACGTAGCCCATTGGAACAATTCTCGTAAAATCGCTTTTACTCTCGCTGAAGTTCTAATCACTCTCGGAATAATCGGGGTTGTTGCAGCATTAACTATTCCAACACTTATGGCAAATCACAGAAAAAAAGTAGTTGAAACCAAATTAGAAAAAATTTATTCTGTTATGAACCAAGCCATTAATTTGACTAATGCTGAATATGGAGATGTAACAAATTGGATTATTGATTGTGGAAGTTCTAATAGTCCAACTTGTTCTATCAACGAAGTTGAAAATTGGTTTAATTCTACTATTGGCAAACATCTTGAAACATTAAAAACCGGAAAAATTAAAAATAAAACTAACACTAATGATATTCTTTTGATTTATTTAAAGGATGGTAGTATTTTAGGCGTAACAAATTATATATATGACATGGTATTTTATGTAAATTCAGACGCAATTAGCAATACACAATCAGGGAAAAACTATTTTTCATTTAGATTTAATCCAATATTGTTATCCCATCAAAACAATGAAGAAGCTCAAAAAGATTTAAAATACTCTTTAAAACCAACATTTGAGCCATATTCAAATTACTGGAATGGTACTCGTGAACAATTAATTGACGGGCATTCTTTTAGTTGTGCGCAAAATCACGCTTTCTGCGCAAAACTAATTCAATACGACGGTTGGAAAATTTCTAAAGATTATCCAGTCAAATTTTAACTTCTTTTGAAAATATTCACATCCTTTAAATCTTCACGTTTCACAACAAGTCCGCATTTTGAACATGCCAGCGTTTCTTCTGTACTGTCTATGGGGAGAAACACATGTTCACAATTTTCAGAATCAAATTCCGCATCTTGCTCACCTGTTTCAAACGGATCAAAGTCAAGAGCTTTTTTATATTTTTTACCTTTTATATATTTGGTTATTAGTTCAAACAAATACATATTCTATAATACAAAACTATCCGGCAACATTTCCTGTAATGTTTTTACAACAATTCCATCATCTGTTTCAAGAATAATATCCAAACCTTCAGATGAAACAAATTCACTCATTACTTGCCTACAAGCACCACACGGCACACAATATTTCATTTTTGGAGAATATATCGCAACTGCACGAATTTTTCTCTCACCTGCTGCAATTGCAGTACCAATCGCATTACGTTCGCCACAAATTGTCATACCATAACTTGAGTTTTCAAAATTGCACCCAGTATAAACATTTCCACTTTCTGCTAATACGCAAGCTCCTACAGGGAATTTTGAATATGGAACATAAGCATTTTCTGAGGCTTTTGCTGCCAATTTAATCATTTCTTCATATTTCATACCTGAATTTTATGTTATTTTTCAAAAATTGTTATCATACGATTATATGAAATTGTTGAGAATTTAAGTAAAAAGGCATACTAAACCTTCACTAGCACCCATACCTTTACCTCTCACAAAACGTGACATTTAGTCACCTTTTGTTCGGCACAGTCCTCACAAAAGGGAAGGAGCTATTTTTTTATGCTATAATTCAATTATGAAAACATTTGCAAAAATTTTATTAATTTTAGCTTTATTAACTTCTTTTGCGCAAGCAATTACTTTTGATGTGCTTGTATTACCAGCTGATATTTTCAACACCAAAGAAAATTATTACGGTTTTGAAGAAGTTTCTGAAATCGTTGCAAATGACATTATCAAAGACTTTAATTCTTCTGATGGAAAAGTTAAATCCCCAGATTTATACGAAGTTAGAACAAAATTAAATCAAAATTCCGACTTAAAACAAATAACTACAAACCTTTTGAATAAATACCAAACAACCAACAAATTGGATTATGCAGCAATAAAAAAAGTTGGAAACAGTTTTAATTGCAAATCTGTTTTAATCGTTTCCAGTTCAGCAGTTACAAACAAAAACTCAATAAAACGCAGTGTGTGGGAAATTCTAAATATTTCATCTGTTTTTGATATTTCTTACCCATATAGATTGGAAACATCAGTTGTCCTGCTTGATACTGTAAACGATCTTGTAATGTGGAGCAATAGTTATTCTACCAAAATCGGCGCAAATGACAATATTTTTACAGCAAAAAGCTACGCACAAGCTAACGAAGAATTAGAAAAAATCAAATTGTATTCACAAACCGTTGTTACACCATCTGCAACTCAAAATATTATACTAAGATTTTTTCCAAAAGCAATCAGACCAATAGACACAAAAATTGATGAAAACAACGGTGGAGCATTAAGATTTGAAAGAACAATTCCAGAAAAACCTAAAAAAGATGATAAAAACACCGAACCTTTTTATGGGGACATGATTTTTGGGATATAAAATAAATGTAGTATTAACCCCTCTCTGAAATTACTAAGCTCATTTTATTCGCTAAGAAATTTCTTCTCTCCCCATTGGGGCGAGATTAGGTTTTACCACTTACTGCTTATTGTTTATTGTATCACGTCTTTTGTCGATATTATTAAGTTGATTTTGATTGTCTAGACGACCTTTATTCATTTTATCCTGAATACTTTCACTATTTTGTTGTTGTGCATTTTTGAAATCAGGAACACTATTTTTTGTCTGTTCTCCATTTTTGTTAATCATTTGCTTCATCTCAACCTGAGATGGGGTATTTGCAGCAACACTATCAAGTTCCGCAAACCTATCTTTTGCATCAAAAAATGCAATCATAGCAACAACCAATACAGATAAAAATATTAAAGATTTTTTCATAATTTTCCCTTTCACATAAAGCACTTTAAAGCAAAAGATAAATATTTTTACTACTCTTTGCTATAATCTTAACGACTTGCATTCAAGGGTTTAAAATGATAAGATATTTTTGTATTAGAGAAAAAGAGGAACGAATTATGGCAAGATTAATAAGACCAAGCTGGGCTATCAGATGTGTACAATCAGGTTGCAAAACTTTGTTTGAAGTAGCTAAAGTCGAAGATGGCAAACAACAAGAAGTTGTATGTCCAAACTGTGGCGAACATTATGTTTACCCAATCTATGATGAAGACGAAAACAAATAACATTGAAACTTCAAGTTCTCCACTAGCAGGAGGGTCGAAATCCAAAAATTAATATTATAAATTTTTTTATATTTTATGGATTTCGAAGAAGGGATACAAACTTGTTCAACGACACAGACAAACGCTACAACCAATATAGCGCACATTTAAAAAACAAATTCGGTGTCAAGGTTTATAAAATAACACTTGATGCCGGTTTTTCATGTCCGAATAGAGATGGTGCAATTTCTACCGGCGGATGTATTTTTTGCGACGAAGGCGGGAGTTTTTCGCAAGCCCATTCCAAACTTTTACCTATAGAAGAACAGGTTAAAGTAGGCGCAGAAACTTTGAAAAATCGCTTTAAGGCACAAAAATTCATGTCATATTTTCAAGCGTATTCCAACACCTATAAGCCGGTTAATGAGCTTGAAAAAATTTACAATTCTGCACTTAACCATCCGGATATTGTCGGAATTTCAATTGGCACTCGCCCTGATTGTGTTGATAATGAAAAAATAAAACTGATTTCATCATACAAAGACGATTATTACACATGGATAGAATACGGTTTACAATCAATCCACAACAAAACATTAGAAAAAATCAATCGTGGTCACGATTTCGATTGTTTCTTAAGAGCTTATGAAAAAACAAAAAATGCTGGTATAAATGTTTGTGTACACGTAATTTTTGGTTTGTGGGAAACACACGATGAAATTATGCAAACGGCACAAAAATTAGCTCAACTCGAAGTTGATGGGGTTAAAATCCACATGTTATGCGCTTTAGAAGGAACAAAACTTGCAAAAATCTATAATGATGGCGGAATTAGTTTTATGGATGAAGATAAATATGTTCAAACAGTTTGCGATTTTTTAGAATATTTACCTAAAACCACGACAATTCATCGCCTTGCAGGCAATGGTTTGAGTTCGGAACTCATTGCGCCACTATGGCTTTCTAAGAAATTTGATTGTTTAAACAAAATAGATAGAGAATTTATTAAAAGAAATTCATATCAAGGGAGTAAATTTGTTTACAAATAAGCATCAATATGCAATAATAACGAAGTATCTTGGCGAATATTTTGTAACAAATTTTTAACAGAATAGCAAGAAAAATTATTCACATCCATTATGTATTGTAAAAAAAGATATTGGAGAAAAATATGTTAACAATACAACCTAAAATCTCAAACAACAGCACTACTTTTGGTCGTAACAAGGATAGAAGATTAAGTCCTGAAGAACTTGAAGAAAAGAATTATCAAACTGCAAGACGAGAAATTGAAGAACAACAAGATGATTTTCTCGAATTAGCAGAAAACAAAGATTTGCACCTACCCAAAACTGCGAAAAAAGTAATTGCCGGCGGAGCAATTGTAACAACAGGTTTGTTAGGTGGAATGGCTACCGGATGGGGTGCTAAACAATCAATAAAAGCATTCAAAAAATTAGGCCAAACTAAAGCTATGCAAGGTTTGAAAGAACAAGCAAAAGCAACAACAGAATTTATTTCCAAAACTGCCAAAAACGTAAAAGCAGATTTCGTAAAATCAAAAGCTTACACAACTCCAAAAGCTAAACTTGATAAATTTGCACAAACAAAATTTGGCAAACCTATTGTAAAATTCTTCAAAGCAATAGGTAACGGAATTTCATTTGTTTATAACAAAATTAAAGCCGGAGTTAATTACGTAAAAGGCAAAATCAAAAGCGTAAAGGCTGAAACTTATGAAAAAGCTGCCGTAAATACAACTGCTGCATCAGGAGGTATTGCATCTGGCGTTACTGCTATCAAAGAACAAAGCGAAAAAGGATCTGAAGAATAATGACAATCTCTTTAAACGAAAGAATTTCATTTACATCAAATCCGGCACCACAAGCTCGCAACCGAGATAAAGACGCTGAAAAGAAAATAGTTGCAGGTGGTGGCGCAATTGCAGCCAAGTCAGGTTTTGACATGTTTGCTTCTGCATCAAAAGTTTCTAAAGGAATGAAAGGTGTTGCAGGAGTTGCCAAAACAACTACAGCTGTTACCAAACAAACAACCGGTTTGTGGGCAAAAGTTGTTGAAAACGCAAAATGGGCTAAAGATGCAGTACTTAACTGGGGGGCAAAAGTAAAAGGAATGAAAGTTCTTAAACCTCTTGTTAATAGCAAATTGTATAAATTCGGTGCAGGATTTTTGGGTTACGGCTTTGGTTTCGTAACATTGATTTCCGGACTTTCTGATATCAGTAAAGTTGCAACCGATGCAATCGACGAAAACATTTTACATAAAAATTAATCAATATTGTTAAATACACAAAGTCGTGCTAAGCTTATGCTATGCACGATTTTATTTTGAGAGAAATTAAAGATACGGATATTGAAAAAGAAATTAATGCCATTGGTTTTGACAAATCATACTCGCACAAAGCTAAAGAAAAATTTGAATACAAGAATATCAAAATATATTCTTTAACCCCTGCAATGGCAAATATTTTGAAACAAACCGCTCTTTCTGTAGGTTGTGATTGTGCAACACATAGAGAGGTTATTACCGGAAAAATCGAAAATTCAAATTGCATTTTAGGCGGAAGTGTTTCTCAGATTAAAAAAATTGCAGAAAAACTAAAATTTCAACCATTTGGGTTAAAAGAATTAGGTAAAAAACTTGAAAATTCATGTCCACCCCTTGCGGGAGAACCGAAATCTATGATTTCGAGGAGGGGGACAAAACTTGTCGGAATTTTAAACTTAACAACAAATTCATTTTCAGATGGAGGAATGTATAACGATTTTGAAAAAGCCAAAAAACATCTTTTAGAATTGATTTCTGATGGGGCTGATATTATTGACATTGGAGCAGAATCAACCAAACCATATTCATCTCCAGTTTCACCAAAAGAACAGTTAGAAAAACTTTTACCAATAATTGATTTTGCAAAAAACCAAACCACAATCAGCATTGATACCCGTAGTGCAATTGTTGCAGAAGAATGTATAAATGCAGGAGCAAACATCATAAATGATGTTTCAGGTTTTGATTATGACGAAAAAATGGTTGATGTAATCGCAAAACATAACATCCCAGTTATTATCCAACACTCACAAGGAACTCCGGAAACAATGCAAAATTCTCCTCATTACAACAATTTAATTGAAGATATTTTCTTAAACCTCAAAAAGAAAATTGATTTTGCGCACTCAAAAAATATCAAAAACATTATCATTGATCCTGGAATTGGTTTTGGCAAAACAAAAGAGGATAATTTTGAAATCATTAAAAGAATAGAAGAATTTCAATCTCTAAATTGTCCGATTATGCTCGGAATTTCTCGAAAAAGCTTGCTGGATATGCCAAATGCTGATAATTTAGCTAAAGACATATACACAACGGCTATTAACGCACTTGCAATAGAAAGAAACGTTGATTACATAAGAGTTCACAACATAAAAATGCACCGAAAACTAATTGATTTGATGGATATGTTTGTGATAAAATAAAATGAGAAATAAGGAGATCAAAATGGAAGATTTAAGAGATAAATATGAAGTCGTAATTGGTTTGGAAGTTCATGCTCAATTGAAAACTAAATCAAAAATTTTCGCACCTGACGGTTGCGAATTTGGTAAAGAACCAAACTCAGAAACTAGCCCTATTACACTGGGTATGCCTGGTGTTTTGCCGGTTCTTAACAAAGAATGTGTAAATATGGGGATTTTGACCGGTTTGGCATTAAACTGCGAAATTCCAGAAAGATGTAAATTTGACAGAAAACAATATTTTTATCCTGACCTTCCAAAAGGTTATCAAATTTCTCAATACGATGAACCAATTTGTGTAAATGGTTATTTAGATATCAAGGGCAAAAGAATTGGTATCACTCGTGCGCACCTTGAAGAAGATGCCGGAAAACTTGTTCACGCAGGAGCTGACGGGCTTGCAGGTTCTTCATACTCACTAGTTGACTTGAACAGAGCCGGAACGCCGTTATTGGAAATCGTTTCTGAACCGGATATGAGATCTTCTGAAGAAGCAAGAAACTACATGGAAGAATTACGAAACATTGTTCGTTACATCGGCGTTTGCGATGGCAACTTAGAAGAAGGTTCAATGAGATGCGATGCAAACATTTCTATTATGCCTAAAGGTTCTAAAGAATTTGGTACACGTGCCGAAATCAAAAACGTAAATAGTTTTTCTGCTTTGCAAAGAGCTATTGAATATGAAATTGACAGACAAATCGAAATCGTTGAAGAAGGTGGAGAAGTTGTTCAAGAAACAAGACTTTGGGATGACAATTCAAGAGAAACACGCTCTATGAGAGGCAAAGAAGATGCTCACGATTACAGATATTTTCCAGAACCTGATTTAATGCCTTTAAAAATTTCAAGAGAATGGGTTCAAGAAATTAAAGACAAAATGCCAGAACTTCCTCAAGCAAAACGTGAACGCTATATGTCACTAGGTTTGAGCGAATACGACGCATCAGTAATCGTTGAACAAATGGGCTTAGCTTTATTCTTCGACAAGGTGTTAGAATTAGGTGCATCTCCAAAAATCGCAGTAAACTTTATTATGGGCGAAATCGCAGCTTACTTAAAAGAAGAAAAGAAAGAAATTACAGACACTAAATTAACTCCTGAAAATTTGGCTGAGTTAATTGCGTTAATCGAAAAAAATACAATCTCTAACAACATCGGGAAACAAATTATTATTGATATGATGAAAGATGGCACAAAAGCATCTGAAATTGTTGAAAAACGAGGTTTGAGCCAAATTTCTGATACCGGTGCAATCAAAGAAATTGCTCAAAAAATTGTTGACGCTCATCCAAATGAAGTTCAAGCTTACAAAAACGGTAAAAACAACCTGCTAGGTTTCTTCGTTGGTCAAGTAATGAAAGAAACTAAAGGCAGAGCTAATCCAAAAGCCGTTAACGAAATTTTGAGAGATATTTTAGGCTAAATTTATATTGTCCTCCCCTTTCGGGAGGACTGTTTAATTCAAAACGGAGTAAATATGTTATTCAATTCACACAAAACAACAAGTATGGCAACAGAAATTTTTGAGCAGGCTGAGGTGCTTAAAAATCTTCTGGAAACGCACATTAGCGATGATAATTATATCTTGTTTGATATCCCTGTAGATATTCAAAAAGTTATTTTTGTTGCAAGTGGCTCATCTTACCACTGCGCAAGGTTTGCTGCCGACTTGTTTGGAAATGTTGCTGGAATTGAAGCCAGAGCTATTTATTCAAGTGAATTTCTACTAAAAGCTGCTGTTCCACACGACAATGATATTTTATATGTGTTTATAACCCAATCTGGTGAAACATCTGACACAAATTCTGCACTAAGAAAAGCTAAAGAATTTGGAATGAGGACACTTTGCATCACAAACAAAAAAGGGTCTACAATCTGGGAAGCATCTGATTTCAAAATAGATTGTTGTGCAGGAGAAGAAAAAAGTATTGCGGCTACAAAATCTCTTACAACTCAAATGTTATGTTGCACTCTATTAGTATTAAAATACGCTGCACACAAAGGGATTGATATTTCAAACTATATCAATGATTTGAAAGAATTGCCGGAATACATTAATGCAACTTACAAACTTCATCCAGAAATAAAAGAAATCGCAAAATTTTTGTCTAAGTATAAAAATATTGTTATCACTGCAGACGGAATTTCTTACGCAATCGCCAAAGAAGCATCTTTAAAGATTAAAGAAACCTCTTACATCAATGTTTATTCAAATATTTTGGGAGAATTTATGCACGGACATGTTGCAATTTTGAACAACAAACCGGCAATGATACATATTTCTGTAAATGAATTAAGTTACACAGCAATCAAGAATTTGAGTAAAATTTCAGAAGATTATAACCCACCTTTAACAATACTCGGTTGTACAAACGACAAACTTAATCCAAAATTTAATATAGATGTAAAATGCGAAAGTGAAATAGTTAAATCTTTCTGTTTAGTTGTTATTTCGCAACTTTTAGCATTAGAAATCGCTACATCATTAGGAAGAAACGTCGACAAGCCACATGGCTTGCATAAGGTTGTGCAGTAAGATGTGAATGGAATTTTTCTATGAAAAATAAGACATAACTCCTTCCCTTGCGAGGGAAGGTAGGGATGGGTGCTTACTTATATCACAACTTTCCTAAACTTTTCAAAAACTTACTCAATTTAACTATTATAGGCTAATCTGTATGTCAAATGGATCATATTTTTATTACATCAAAGATATTTACAAATAAAAAAAAGACCTCGTTTGAGGTCTTTTTTTATACACTCATTCTTATTAGAATTGTTTCAAAAATCTCACATCGTCATTGAAGAACAATCTTATATCGTCGATTGCGTATTTTAACATTGCCAATCTTTCTACACCCATACCGAAAGCAAATCCGGTATAAACATCAGGGTCAATTCCAACACCACGTAAGACGTTCGGATCAACCATACCGCAACCCAAAACTTCTAACCAACCGGTGCCGGAACAAGTTCTGCAACCTTTACCTTCACACATTATACATTGAACATCAACTTCTGCAGATGGTTCAGTGAATGGAAAGAAACTGCTTCTAAATCTTGTTGGTCTGCTTGCACCAAAATATGTTCTGATAAATTCATTCAAAACACCTTTCAAATCACCGAAAGTAATGTCTTTATCAACATACAAACCTTCAATTTGGTGGAAGAAGTTATTCTTACGAGCATTAATATTTTCGTTTCTATAAACTCTACCCGGAGAAATAATTCTAATAGGCGGATTTTTACCTTCCATTGCATGAATTTGTGCGTTAGAAGTTTGACTTCTCAAAACAACGTTTTTCGCAATTTCTGTATAGAAAGTATCTTGAACATCACGTGCAGGGTGATCTTTCGGAACGTTCAACGCATCAAAATTAAAATATTCTGTTTCAACTTCCGGTGCATTGGCTTGCGGAACAACTGAAAAACCTAAGCTTTGAAAAATAGCGGTAATTTCATTTGTAGTAGAAGTCAACGGATGAACTCTGCCCATTTGAGTATATTTTCCAGGTAGAGTAACATCAATTCTTTCCTGTTTCAATTTTTCGTTCAATTCTTTTCTATAAAACTCGTCATGTTTTGCTTTCAAACCATCTTCAAGCTTTTTGGTAATCTCGTTTGCCAAAGAACCAACAATTCGTTTATCATCATTAGACAAGTTTTTTAAATTTTTTTTAATTTCGTTAAATTCACCCTTACGGCTTAAATATTTACCACGAATTTCCTCAATATCATTAATAGAAGTAGCTTTTGCCAAATCTTCCGTTGCATTTGCAAATATTTTTTCTAGTTGTTCTTTCATTTTTATTACCTTCTAAATTATTTCATTATATTTTTTTTCGTAAGCAATTGTCGTAATTGGTCCGTGTCCCGGAAAAACTTTAATATTTTCATCCAATTTAAACAACACTTCTTTCACACTGTGCCTGATTTTTTCTAAATTACCACCAAACAAATCAGTTCTGCCCACACTTTGTTTAAACAAAGTATCGCCGGAAAACAAATTTTCACCAATTAGGTAGCAAACACCACCTTCTGTATGACCTGGAGTTTGAATCACTTTAATTTGCATATCTCCGACATCCAAAACATCTCCATCTTTTACCAATTTTTCGTAAGTAGGAGGAACAATATCTGGTACTCCGAAAAGTCTTGTAAACTCATTCACGTTATCAGAAATAGCAAGATCATCTTTACAAATTACGGCAGGAGCATTCAATGTTTTTTTCAAAGAATTTAAGCCCATAATATGATCAAAATGTCCGTGAGTAATCAAGATATATTTAACATTTGCGCCTAATTCATCAACAACCTTTTTTAGCTCAGGAATATCTTGAGGAGCGTCAATAAGCACCGCATCATGTGATTTTTCATCCATAACAAGGTACATATTATTTTCAATTAATCCTGCTATAAATTGTTTGATAATCATTACGCTCTCACCAATTCGAAGATTTCTTTGCAAATTTTAAATAATTCCTCTGCCTTATCAAGCGGAACCATATTCGGTCCATCTGACTTAGCATTATCAGGATCTGGATGAACTTCAAAGAACAGAGCATCTGCACCAACTGCCATAGCTGCTTTTGCAAGAGGTGGAACAAAAGTTCTATCACCACCGGATGAAGTACCATTAGCTCCCGGAAGTTGAACACTGTGAGTAGCATCAAAAACTACAGGATAGCCAAATCTTTGCATAATCGGAATTCCTCTGTAATCAACTACCAAATTGTTATAACCAAATGAGCTGCCTCTATCTGTCAACAAAACTTGTTCATTGTTGCATTCTTCAACTTTTTTAACCAAATTTCCCATTTGATCAGGTGCCAAGAATTGTCCTTTTTTGATGTTTACTATTTTTCCTGTTTTTGCAGCTGCTACTAACAAATCAGTTTGTCTGCACAAAAACGCAGGGATTTGCAAAATATCAGCAACTTTACTTACAGGTTCAGCTTGATCTGGAGTATGAATATCTGTCACAATCGGCAAATCAAACTTGTCTTTCACATTTTGCAACATTTCAAGCCCTTTTTCCATTCCCGGTCCTCTATAAGAATAAATAGATGAACGATTAGCTTTGTCAAAAGATGACTTGAAAATATAATTTATGCCTAATTTTTCTGTAATTTCCTTTAAACCTTGAGCTGTTTCATCAAGGATTGCTTGACTTTCAGCAGCACAAGGACCGGCAATTATAGTCAACTTGTTGCCACCAATTTCAAAGTCTCTCAATTTTATTTTCTTAATACTCATATGAAAATTATAAGCAAAATATGAATGAAATTCAACTATCTAAAAACGCAACGGATAATCTTTCGGAATTTTCCAACCGTTCATTTGGATTAGTGCTGCGCAATATGCCCGTTCATTACTAACTTGTTTTTTGCAACCTATTCCATTATTATTTAACAACATTTCTTTTGTCCCATCCCAGTTCCATTTATATGGCTCAACTCCTTTTTTATAATGATATTTATTAGCCTCTTGTGTACCTGATGGATAAAAGAAAAATGTAAAATACTTCACACCGGAATTTTCCATATCATTTTTAATTTTTCCAGTATCTTCATTTACCAAAAATTTAAAGTCTTTAGCACTTGGCCAAAATTGAATAGAACCGTTAGCAAAATTTACAACACTTCCATCAGGCAAATATGCTAACAAGCAACTTGAGTTATGCCCGTAAGGTTCAACTTTTAATGTTTTCATATATGCCAAAAAATATTTTTGCCAATATTCCGTATTTGGCAATTCCTTAGTTATATCGTCATTTCCGTTTTCATCTTTTTCGTATTTATTTTCACGAGGTTCCCACTGTGTCATATCACCATAATCAACTTCAGCCATCTTCACTGCCTGATTGATTGTAGTATAAAATTTTTCTAGCCTTGTTTCAGCAACTTGCCTTCTATGATTTGCCATAAGTGTAGGAATAGTCAGTACTGCAACAACTCCAATTATACCAAGAGTGATTAAAACCTCCGCCAATGTAAAAGCTATTTTACGAGAATTGTTCCAATGGGCTACGTGCGTAGCACCTTCTGCGAGAGTAAATGCGTAAAACTTTAATTTCATTATATCTCCTTTGTTATAAAACAATAATTATAGTTAGTTTATTTAATTATAATTATTTGAGCAAAGTTTGTCAAGTATTTATAATTGACAAATGAATAAGCAAGAATTTCAAGAAAAATATGGCATGGAACTTAAAATTGCCAGAGTTAGAAAAAAACTAACCCAAGAACAACTCGCAGAAAAAATAGACAGTTCTTCTGTTTACATCGGATACGTTGAAAGAGGATTGCAATGTCCCACAATTTACCAGTTTTTAAAAATTGCAAATGCCCTCAATATTAATATTAAAGATTTTTTCAAAGATTTTCTCGACTAAAAAAAGCACCCCTAAAAGGAGTGCTTTCAATTCTTTAGATTTAACAACTTATGCCATCAAGTCTTTTACTTCAGCTGCAAAGTTTTTAGGATCTAATTTAATACCAGGTCCCATTGTAGTTGATAGGTAAATTGATTTTACAAATGTACCTTTCGCAGAAGCAGGTTTTGCTCTCAAAATTGCATCAGCAAGAGTTGCATAGTTTTTCAACAAGTCTTCTTCGCTAAATTCAATTTTACCAACTGGGCAGTGAATCATACCTTGTTTGTCAGCTCTGTATTCAACTTTACCAGCTTTAGCATCTTTAACTGCTTTTGCTACGTCCATTGTAACTGTACCAGTTTTAGGGTTTGGCATCAAGCCTTTTGGACCTAACACTCTACCTAATTTACCTAACATACCCATACAGTCAGGAGTTGCAATCAATGTATCAAAGTCAAACCAACCGCCAGAAATCTTTTCAATGATTTCTTCAGCACCTGCAAAATCAGCACCAGCTTCAGTTGCTTCAGTTGCTTTAGGTCCTTTTGCGATAACACAAACTTTAACAGTTTTACCCAAACCTGCAGGTAATACAACTGTTGATCTGATTTGTTGGTCTGCTTGACGAACGTCAATACCTAATCTCATGTGGCATTCAACTGTTTCATTAAATTTAGAAACTTCTTTAGAAATTTCTTTCAATTTCTTAATTGTATCTACTGCAGTAGCCGGTTGAACGAAGCCTTCCAACATTTCCTGCATTTTCTTTTGTTTTTTAGTTAATTTACTCATTTTTTAAATTTTCCTTTCGTGGTATTAGCGGAACATCTAGGGGGCTAACCCCTCTCTCGATTTTGTAAACTCACCTCAGCTCGTTAACAAAATCTCCTCTCTCCCCAAAGGGCGAGAGTTTTTAAGTTCCTTCCATCTAACCTTCTTTTACTGTAACACCCATAGCTCTGCAAGAACCTTTAATCATCTTAACGGCAGATTCCATAGTTGTTGCATTCAAGTCGTTCATTTTTATTTTTGCAATTTCTTCAAGCTGAGCTTCTGTAATTTCACCAACTTTGTCTTTGTTAGGAACTGCTGAACCTTTTGGAAGGTTTAAAGCTTTCTTAATAAGAACAGGAGCTGGAGGTGATTTGATTACGAATGAAAAACTTCTATCTTCGTAAACATCAATAATTACCGGAATAATATAACCAGCTTGAGATTCTGTTTTAGCGTTGAATTGCTTACAGAAATCCATGATATTAACACCATGTTGACCTAATGCTGGACCAACCGGTGGTGATGGATTTGCTTTACCAGCTTCAATTTGAAGCTTAATTTTTCCTACTACTTTTTTAGCCATTTTTTTCTCCTTTTGTGGTACTAACGGTTTTTACCGACTATAGCAAAAAATCCTTCCACATGTTTTGTACATATTTATGAATAGCGAGTGGTAAATTGTGAGTAGTTCTTTACTTTTTATTATTGAACCATTCACTATTCACAGTTCACTACTCACTATAATTTATTAATTTGTTTATATTCAAGTTCAACCGGAGTTTCACGACCGAAGATTGAAACATTTGCACGAATTTTTGATTTATCCGGATAAACTTCAATAATATCAGCAACAAAGTCTGCGAATGGTCCAGATGTAATTCTAACCTTGTCACCAGCTTTAACGTCAAGTTCAATTTTTTGTTGAGTTGAAGTTGAGCGATTAATAATCTTTTTAATTTCGCTATCTCTAGCCGGAATAGGTTTTTTAGCAGAACCTACAAATTTTGTAACACCGGAAGTGTGTCTTACAACATACCAGCTATCTTCATCCATAATCATTTCTACAAGAACATATCCTGGAAAGATTTTTTCTTCACGTTCCTGTTTTTTGCCACCCTTCATTTGAGTAACTGTTTTTTGAGGAACTTCAATTCTGAAGATTTTGTCGCCCATGTTCATATATTCAATACGTTTTTCAAGGTTTACTTTTACCTTGTTTTCATATCCTGAATAAGTATGAACAATGTACCAGCGTTTTTGCTTTTTCTTAGCTTCCTTTGCAGTGTTTTCAGCTTCTTGCTCTACTGCTTCTTGAGCTTTATCTTCATCTAATTGTTCTTTCATAGATTTTTCTTTTTCAGTCATAAGCCACCTTTTATTCTTTTACCGAATTACTTTATAAATCCGAGTAAACTTTTAAAAATTATATCCATCAAATAGACAGCAACAGTAAACACGAAAACAATAGCGACAACAAAAACTGTTTCCGCTACTACTTGTCGGCTTTCCGGCCATGTTATTTTACCCCACTCAGTTCTAACACCTCTAAAATATGTTTTAACTGAATTAGCTAATTTTTCAAGCCATGCCGGCATTTGATTTTCTGCACCTATCATAAATCTGATTCCTTATGTTTTATAAAATCGCGCCCTGAAGGACTCGAACCCTCGACATCCGGTTTTGGAGACCGACGTTCTACCAACTGAACTAAGGACGCTCAGCGGGGATATTCTCCCCATAATCTTGTTCACTCGCCTTTAACGGGTCTACGGCTCTGCTTGCCTTTGTTACCAAAGCCAGCACCAGCCTTCGCCCTCAGCTTGCTCACGCTATTTAGTTTCTTTGTGAGTTGTATGTTTTTTGCAAGTTGGGCAATATTTATTCAACTCAAGTCTTTCTTTAATATTTTTTTTGTTTTTAGTAGTTGTGTAGTTTCTTTCTTTACAATCTTCACATGCAAGAACTACCATTCTGTCATTTTTTCCTTTGATACCCATAGTTTTTATTCCTTTATTATTATTAATTAACTTATTGGTTTATGCCCTTTAAAAAAGAATGTGATGAACTCACATTCTAATCAAATCGGCTTATATTATTATGATAAAACAAACAAAATAAATTGCAAACACATTGTTAACAAACTATAAGCAAAATCAGCCGACTAGTTAAGTCGACTGATTTAGTTTAAATATTTTCAACAACCTATTTAATTACAAAATCAGATGTTTGTTGCGGTCTTTCAGTAGAGTAAGAAGTTGGAATATCATACTGACCGTAGGAATCAGCTCTTAACTGTTCCATATATACCTGACCATTTTTTACAATCTGTTGTTGTTGTGTCAAATTCTTTTCAAGGTTAGTCAAAACTTGTTCTGCATAAAGTTCTGCACCTTCTTTTGTTTTCAAAGCATCTTCAGTTGCTTGCGCACGAATACCTTCAGCTTCTTCCATTGCTTTACGCTTGATTTCTTCGCATTCTTGTTGGACTTGAGTTCTTATCCTAACTCCTTCACGTTCCAATGCTTTAATAAAATCAGCTTCTGACAATTTTCTATCTGCTTCTGCCTGAGCATCAGCAATAATTTTTTCAGCTTTTTGTTGCGCCTCAATTTGAAGTTCTTCTCTACGTCTTAAAAATGCCCTTGCCTCTTGAACTTCTACCGGCAAAGACGCATAAATTCTATCAATTAATGCTTCAATCTCTTTTGTTTTTACAACAGTATATTTTCTTGGAATAATAGGAAAACCTTCCTCCAAAGCGATTTCTAGCATTTTTAATAAATCATATACACCATTCTGTTGTTGCATGACACATATACCTTTCTTACTCTAATAACATTCTACATAAGCGTATATTAATTGTCAAATAGTTTATTATTCTGAAAGCTACATAAATTAACATTTTATATACAACATAGATAATTTTATTTTTTAGACTTCAAGTATTCATAAACCGGTTCCGGCACAAACTTTGAAACATCGCCATTGTTAAGATAAATTTCCTTGATTGTGCTTGATGAAATAAAGTTATATTTTGGTTTTGTCGTTAAAAACACTGTTTTAATTTCGCTTGCCAACGCACTATTAGCTTGAGATAATTGCATTTCATATTCAAAATCAGAAACAGCACGCAACCCTCTAATCAAAACCGTAGCCCCTTTTTCTTTTGCGTAATTAATAGTCAAGCCTTCAAAAGCATCAACCTCTACATTTGACATGTCTTTAACGCTCTCTTTTATTAGTTCAACTCTCTTTTCAACCGGTACAAAGCCCACTTTTGCAGAATTATGCGCAACGGCAATTATCACCTTATCAAAAATCTCTGTTGCAGTTTTTAATATATCAATATGTCCTTTTGTAACGGGATCGAAACTTCCCGGATAAATAGCTATTTTCATCCAATTTCCTCTTTAGGTCTATCCTGCCCTCCATTATATCATAAACAAATTCCGAAATTATTAAGACATTAAGAACCACCATTTATTAACTTTTGTAAAAATATATCAAAGTTATGCAATTTTTATATACTAAAATACTTTATATAAATGTAAGACATAAACAACAAAATGCGAAAGCATTAGAAAATAAATTTTAACTACCTACTACACTTTCTACCTACTTTACACGAGAAATCATTTAAGATTTTGAACCTTCTGAATTTATTTAGAAGGTTTTTCTTTATAAAAAAAGCACCTCATACGAGGTGCTTTCCAAATTTTTTTTTAAATCAGACAAAACTATTTAAGTCTTACGCTAACTGAAGTTCCTTTTTTAGAAATTTCAACTTTGTCTTCTCTTGCTAACCAACCAAGACCTAAATCAGCGAAATTGCCTTTAAGATCTAATTCTTTTTTCATTTTAGAGAAAGTAGATTCTCCGTTGTTGTTCAAATAGTTGTAAATTTCACCAGCTGATTGTCCGATTTTGTCTTGTAATTCTTGCATAATTTAAACCTCCAATATTATATAGTTTTACCTCTCCGTTCATGTCCTTATATTAGTCTAATTTTCAAAAAAATGCAATAGTTCAGAAGGATGAGGACAAATTTTATTTTTTATTGTTCATGCTACAATTGTTACTGAAGGAGTATGGATGTTAATTTCTGGCGATATATCAACCAATAAAACTGATTTTCTGATAAAAGCTTATGCTGATTTGCTTAATTCAGGAGTAAATTCGTCTGAAATATTAGTCCTTGTTCAAAATTCAAATCTTAAACAAAACTTCATAAATAAAACTTTAGACCAACTTACAATAAAAAATATTGAAAAGTTGCAAGTTAATTCATTCTTTTCATTAGTTTATAATGCAGTGAATGACAATTGGGCATTTTTAGAAAACATAAATCCTTACGAAAATCCAAAAATTTTACCAAATCTGACAGGACTTGAAGTTTCACAATTCATATTAAAAGACATTCTAAAAGATGTAAAATTCAAGGGTTATAACTCAAAAAAATCACTTCTTCATCAAATATTCAGAAGATATTCGCTAATTGTTCAAAACAATTTGACAGATGAAGAAATTGAGTGGAGATCAAGAGTTTTAGGCGAAAGTTTTGCAGATGATGCAAAAGTCACTCTGAAAAAATTATTATCAAAAACTCTTGCTTTAAGAGATTTTGACTACCTCAGACAAGGGTTGATATTCAATTACATTTATAAAAATTCGGATTATTTTAAAAACATCAAATACCTAATCATTGACGATGGTGATGAAATCACTCCGATTTGTTTCGATTTTATCTCTTATCTTACACCTCAATTGAAAGATGTATTCATTGCATTTGATGAAAAGGGCGCAAGCAGAACCGGATATTTGAGTGCTGACAGAACTGCCATATGGAAGTTTGAAGATTTGTTTAATCAAAAAGCTGAAAAATTAGTATCCCAGAACAAGTTATCAGCAGATGCCGAAAATTTATATTCCAACACTACAGAAAATAAATCAGAAAATCTTGAGAATTTCTCATTACAATCACCATCCAAAAGAGCTTCTATGATTGATGATGCAATAAAACAAATTTCTTGCCTTTTTGCAAAAAATATTCAACCATGCGAGATTTCTATCATCACACCTGTAATTGATGACATGCTCAAATTTTCATTAAAAGAAAATTTGCATTGCAATTTAGTATTTTTATCAGGAAGTGAAAAACTTATCCAAAACAGATTTGTAAAAGCTGTTTTAACAATCTTAAAACTTAATTGCAATATGCGCTTATCAGAATTCGATTTAAGAGTTGTATTATCCGAATTTTTAGGAATTCCTATCAAATATTGTCAAAAAATATTAGAAAATTTTGAAGCGACAGGAGAACTTGTTGAGTATGAATTTTCAATAGAAGATTACACTAAAAAATATAAAAAATTTCTTAATTTATTAAACACATTATCCACAAATGAGGATAAACTCTCTGAAAAAATTTGCGATATTTTTAATGAGTTAGCAGAAATTTATTTTGTAAATTCTGTCGAACTAAATAAATTCAACTTTTTTGTGAAACAATTACAGGATTTTGAAAATGTTTTTGGGAACAATTTCAAAGACAGACAAGAAGAAATTATTACTCAAATAGAAAACTCAATCATTGCCGAAAATCCATATTCTACTTTAGAAATTGGAACCAATGATTTAATTATTTCAACTCCGCAAAAAATTATTGACAATCAAGTTAAGACCAAATATCAATTATGGCTTGATATTTCTAGTGACGAATGGGTAAAAAGCGATACAGGACCTCTTTATAACGCTTGGGTTTTCCAACGTGGCTGGGCAAAAGATGAATTTACAATTGATGACAATATTGAATTGTCAAAAGAAAAAACGGCTCGAATTTTGAGAAAATTAACTCTTTGCGCAACAGAACATATATTCACATACTCAAGTCTTTTTGATGGAAACGGAATTGAAAACTTTGGCGGAATTGAAGAATATATAAAAGTAAGCGAAAACATTGAACAAAAAGATAATAATACCAAAACCTTCAACATTATCCCAAGAGATGACCAAAAGCCGGTTTTGGAATACAAACAGGGTAAAATGGCAATTTCAGCAGTTCCGGGAGCCGGGAAAACAACTATTCTTCTTGCATTAATCATCAAGCTTTTGGATAGAGGAATTTCACCTGAAAACATATTCGTAATGACCTATATGGAATCTGCAGCAAGAAATTTTCGTGACAGGATTAAAAATATAAGACAAAATTCGTCACAACTTCCTAATATCAGTACAATTCACGGACTTGCGCTCAGAATATTAAAAGAAAACGGAAACTACGAAAGATTAGGTTTATCATCTGATTTTGAAATCTGTGATGATACACAACGCTCAAGAATTGTGCGAGAACTTGCAACTAAATTAAAATTAAAAAAAACCGAAACAGATGAATTTGACAGAGGAGTTTCTGTTTTTAAAATCGGTGGCGGAGATTTTAATTCTGCAATAGCAACTACTGACAAAAAAATTATAAAATTCAAAACATTTTTTGAAGAATACCAAACAATTTTAAAAGAAAACAACTTAATAGATTATGATGACATGTTGATTTCTTCCGTAAAATTGTTAGAAGACAATCAAGATATCCGAACATACTACCAAAACATCTGTCAATACATTATTGAAGATGAGGCACAGGATTCATCATCAATTCAACAAAAATTAATCAATCTTTTGAGTGCCAAATACGGCAATCTAATTCGTTGTGGCGACATAAACCAAGCAATTACAACAACTTTTTCTAACGCTGATGTCGAAGGTTTTAGGAAATTCATCAAAGAAAGCAACAACGTAAGCATGAACTGCTCTCAAAGATGTACAAAAGATGTTTGGACTTTGGCAAACAATTTAGTAAAATGGGCAGAAATTCAACCTGAAACAAAAAATGCGTTTTTTGAAATATTTATGCAACCGGTCGAGGGAAGAAATCCGGTTTCTGAGAACGCTTTACATTCAAACCTTTTTGAAAAGCCGATTGAAGAAAGAAATTACATTTTAAAAGAAATAAAACATGCTCTAAAAAAAGACACAAAATGTACAATTGGCATACTTTTGAGGAGTAATTATCAAGTCGCACAATGGATTAATTTCATTAACAATAGCGGATTGAAAAGCATTACAAGAAGTGAAAGTCTTGAACAAAAATCAATATTCAGAACAATTTTTGCAATTATGCAAATGATTTTGCATCCATTTGACAATAACATTATCGCAGACAATTACGAAATTCTTGCAGAGATGGGATTTTACAAGCAACGTTTAGGGCTTGAAATTCGCAAATACGAAAATCCGTTTATACAAGTAAATTGCGACAATATCGAAAATATTAATCTTGCACAATTTTATTGGGATTTAAACTATTGGAACTCTTTTCCGCACCTTGCACCGGAAGAACTCGCAATAAAAATTGGATTACATTATTTTTCTTCAGAAATAGAAAAATCCAACGTATATCTGATTTCTACCTTGATAAAAAGATTGAGCATGAATTATAAAACATTCCCAATTTTGATAGAAAGGTTGGGAGAATTGGCGAAAAAACCATCTTTAAGCGGGTTCAAATTCTTCTCAGAAGAAGATGAAAGTGACAAAGAATTTCTAGCCGGAAAAGTGCAGGTTATGACCCTCCACAAATCAAAGGGAGATGAATTTGACTATGTATTTATACCTGAATTATCAGAAAAATCTCTCACACTTGACTTCAATCAAATCAAACTAAAAAACGCTGATTTCACAGAGAACTTAAAACGTCTAAATCCGCAATACAAGGCAAAATCAGAGTTTGACATGAAACAAGAATTGATATCTGAAAACTTGCGACTTTTATATGTAGCAATCACCAGGGCAAAAAAATATTTGTATTTTTCAGCAAGCAGAAAAATCAAATCATTTGAAAAAATCATTGAGCAAGAACCTAGCTTAATTTTTGCAGAACTACTGCCAAACACGGAGGGAAATAATGACTAACTATTCACCAAATATGTTAAAAACCTTCAAAAGTTGTCCTCTTAAATATAAGTTTAAGTATATAGATAGAATTTCTCTACCGCAAAAAGCAAGCTTTTTTGAAAAAGGGAAAAAGGTTCATGCACTTGCGAACTATTACCTTAAAGGAGATGATATTTCTAAGTTTGAACCAACTTTAAATGAAAATGAAAAAATTGCGTGGAATAATTTAAAAAGCAATGAATTTTTCAGCTATAAATATGTAAATTCAGAATACAATTTATCTTGCAAAATCGGAGATTACTGGATTGGGGGAAGGTTAGATGCAATTGTAAAAAAACACAAAAATGAATCTGAAACTTATTACATTCTTGATTACAAAACCGGTTCTATCCCCAAAAACCCTGAATATGATTACCAAACAATGGTATATCTTCTTTGTCTGTCTAGTGCGCCTTTTATAACTCCACAAGATGAGATAAAATTTGTTTATATAGATTTAAAAAACAATCAAAATTGTGTAATTGATTTTACACAAGAAAAAAAAGTTGAATACGAAAAAGCGATAACAACAATTTGTTCAAATATCGAAAACATCCAAATTCCGGAAGATATTGAACATCAAAAAATGTGCGATTTTTGTGAATACAAAAAGATTTGCATGTAATATTAGTATTTTATTGCTTTTTCTTGCAATACTTTATAAGCACAATCATACCCCGATATATTACTTTTTATACTTGGACTACAATTAGCAGAATTATTCGCAATTCCGGCAGGAATTAGCCCTTTTTGACCTAATGCAAAAACGAAAATATCACGACCAAATTTATTAGGGCGTTTATCTCCATTTACATCAACATAAAAAATAATATATGCACTGTCTAAATATTCAGGAAATCCAAAAATTTCACTTAATGAGGGAGTAGTAAAATCAAAAACTACATTTGTTCCATCATTAAGAGTAAACCCCATATAATCAACACCAAACCCAAAATCTGTACTCCATCTTGCTTGTTCTCCAGACAAACTTTGAGTTTGTTTTGCCCAACACCCAGCCTCATTATCACATTTTCGAACTATTTTTAAATACGGTTCAAAACGTGCAAAATTTTCACGTGTTGATTCTTGATTACTATCAACAATAGTCCAAAAATCAATTTCGCCATATTCTTGTTGAGCAGATATAACAGCTTGTGATAAAATAGAATATGCTTTTTCTAATCTTGAAACAGTAGCAACATCTTGTTGTTTTTGAATTAACGTCGGCATTGTCATAGCTGCAACTACTCCAATAATTCCTAAAGTAATAAGGACTTCTGCTAAAGTGAAAGCTTTTTTCATACTCACCTCTTTATGACTAATATACTAGGCATATTATCATGATATTAGGTAGATTGTCAATATATTAGTTATTAAGATTAAGAGATGAAGAATAATGACACAATAAAGAAATTAGGGCAAAAAATCCGTATTGAAAGACAAAAAAGAAAAATGTCACAAGAAAAATTGGCAGAACTTGCAGACTTAAACAGAAATTTTGTTGGCATGATTGAACGAGGAGAAACAAATTTAACAGTAAAAAAGCTAGAAAATATAGCCAATGTTTTTGATATGGATATTATGGATTTATTTTCGTTTATTATTTAACTAGATATTTAATTTTAACTTTTTTGAACACAAAAAAGACTTCCTATTTTTAGGAAGTCTTTTTTCAAAATCATAATCAATTGACTATTTGATTTCAACAGTTGCGCCAGCTGCTTCAAGTTGTTTTTTGATAGCTTCAGCATCTTCTTTTTTGATGCCTTCTTTAACAGCTTTAGGAGCGCCATCTACTAAATCTTTAGCTTCTTTCAAACCAAGCCCTGTGATAGCTCTAACTTCTTTCAATACAGCGATTTTGTTAGCACCAGCTGATGCCAAAATTACGTTTACTTCAGAAGCTTCTTCAGCTGCTGCTTCACCTGCTGCTGGAGCTGCTGCTACTGCTACTGGAGCTGCTGCAGATACGCCGAATTTTTCTTCCATAGCTTTTACTAATTCAGCTGCTTCTAACAAAGTTAATTTTTCAATTGATTCTAAAATTGTTTCTACGTTACTCATTATTTTTCTCCTTTTGTTTTTTTTGTTTAAGTTTTCACTAGTGTGTTAAATTACTGCAAAATTTAAGCTGATTTTTGATCTCTGACTGCTGCCATAGCTCTTGTAAGTTGAGCCATAACTGCGTTGATAGATCCAACAATACCTGAAGCTGGTGAGTTGATAGAACCAAGAATTTTCGCAAGAAGTTCTTCTTTTGAAGGCATTTTTGCCAATGCTTCAGCTTCTTTAGCTGACAATAGGTTTCCATCCAATGCACCACCTAAGATAGCACCTTTTTTGGTATCTTTAATAAATTTTGCAACTGCTTTTGCAGGACTTACTTGATCTTCAAAACCGAAAGCAATAGCTACAGGTCCTGTTAGAGAATCAGCAAGTACTTCAAAATCAGTACCCTTCAAAGCGATTTTAGCCAAAGTATTTTTTGTTACCATATAATCGCCACCATCTTTTTGAATATTTCTTCTCAAGTTAGTGATTTCTTCTACTGTGTAACCTTTATACTCAGTCAAAATAGCTACTTGGGCTTTTTCTGCTTTTGCTTTTATAGCATCTATTTTTTCAGATTTAAAAGCTTTTGTTGCCATGATTAGCTCCTTTTGTTTGTATTACTTGATTGATTTAACAATCTGTTATCGACCGATTTTACCCAAATACTAAAAAAGACTTCGCTTTTCCAATATTGGACCGCAAAATCTCACAGGTTAACAAATCTATTTTTATATTTCGACTGTTCACCTCGGTTAGCTGATATTTTAAGGGAGTTTCACCGGTACTTTGCACATTCTTTGCACACAACTTGGAATTTTACTCGGTTCGGACTTTAATCTTCGCCTAACTCCCGCTAACTGTCTGCGGTATATTTTCATAGTATAGGAAAAAATATAAAAAATCAATAGGAGATTAATTTTTCTTAACTAATGACCAAACATCACAATACCCGTTTATATCATAAGCACCACGCAAAAAAGGAGTATATTTAGGTTCTGAGTACAATTCGTAACGCATGCAAAAATTTCCTAAACAAACCGCCTCGTTTTGAATATGCAATGTCAAAAGTTTTTCCAACAACGGATAAACATCCGTCTTAAAATTCGTATTATCATCAAAAACATCCACAGAAATGTAGCTTATTAACAGCCATTTTTTCTTTTTCATATTTAATCTAATTCTGTTTATTGACAAATCTATAAAACTCAACAAATTATCAACATTTTCAAAATCATTCAACAAAATCAACATCTTGTCGCCGGTTTTTGCGAACTTACAACCGGTTATATTTTTGATTGAAGCATAAAAAATCTTGAAAGCTTCATCTTCTTTTTCTTTAACACCTTCGTCAGCATCGCCGCCCCAACAACTGTCTACCATCATATTTTTAGCTTTTAACTGGACTAAAACTGCTACATTGTTACATTTTTTGATATTCTTTTCAACTTCTTTTTGGAGTGACTTATTAAATCGTTCTTCTTTTTTTTCTTTACAACCATTAATCAAATCGTCCAAAAAACCAATTACTCTGTGAAAATAATACTTTGACTTTGCAATACCAAAAACAATGACAATTGCAATCAAATCAAATAACAAAAGCGAACCATCAATAAATACTCCACCTAATTCAACATCTTGCTTATAGAACAAATGTACAAATTCAGATACGCTATCCGCAATAGGTTTCGCAAAATCAAATGCCGAAACATTAATCAAGCTCAAAAACCAATACGTCGCCGTCAAAAACACTAAAATCATTAGTGCTATTTGTAAAACAAACAAAAGATTGATTATCCCTTGAAGTATTTTTGTTAACAGTTTATAAATTCCAATCATTAATTTCCCAACGCTACATTATCAATTAGTCTTACATTCCCGATTTTCAATGCAATAAATACAATTGTATTATCATCTGCGACTTGCTTTTCTTCCAAATCGTCACCATCTCTAAATTCTAAATATTCAAGAGAATGGTTTTCATTCAAATAAGGATAAGCTATTTCAGTCAAGGCTTTTACATCAGTAATTCCTTTTTTAAAGCAAGCTTTTATATTAAACAAAATTTTGCTCAAAGCCAAAGCATTAACTTTATCTTCTTCAGACAAATATTTATTTCTTGACGACAAAGCTAAACCACTTTCCTCTCTAACAATAGGACAAGGAATAATTTGAACAGGAATATTCAAATCTTTAACCATTTTCTTTAAAATAATCAATTGTTGTCTATCTTTTTCGCCGAAAAACGCAAAATCCGGTTGAACTATATTAAATAATTTGTTTACAACGGTACAAACCCCATCAAAATGACCGACCCTTGACTTTCCACACAACTTATTTACGTAGAAAAATGGTGGAATAACATAAGTCAAAAAGTCATTTGACATAATATGTCCTTCGCCATACATTTCTTTTGGAGATGGAGCAAAGACTATATCTACACCAGCATTTTCACACAATTTTTCATCTGCTTCAAGTGTTCTCGGATATTTATCTAAATCTTCTCCTGGACAAAATTGAATTGGGTTTACAAACACTGAAACAACCGTTTTATCGCATTTTTCAACACTTTTTTTAATAAGGCTCAAATGCCCATTATGCAAAGCTCCCATAGTCGGAACCAGTCCAACTGTCAAACCTTGTTTTTTCCACTCTCTTACTTTTTCTCTAACTTCTGCTATTGTATGAACTAACATAGTATCACTCTCTTTCACTATAATTTTAGCACAAAATTATATTTTATTTTCAATTAAAAAACTTCTTCATCTGACGGGAAATGTCCGTTCTTCACGTCATCATTGTATTTTTTCGCACAATTGTAAATTAATTCTTTCATATCACCATACTTTCTGGCAAATTTTGGTTTAAAATCAGAAAACTTGCCAAAAACATCATCTGATACCAAAACTTGTGCGTCGCAATACTTCCCAGCTCCACAAGAAATTGTCGGAACAGAAATATTTTCTGTAATATATTTTGCAACCTCCTGAGGAACCATCTCTAAAACAATCGAAAACACACCTGCATTTTCCAGCTCTTTAGCTTGCTTCAAAATTTCTTCCGCAGCTTCTTGAGTTTTACCCTGAATTTTATATCCGCCTAAAGTATTCAAAAACTGCGGAGTAAAGCCCAAATGTCCCATTACAGGAATTCCACTTTCAACAAGACGTTTAATTACGCTCAAAATATAATCGCTAAAACCTTCAATTTTAACTGCATTTGCACCTAATCTTACCATCTGACCACAATTTTTTATGGCAGTTGGAATATCAGTGTGATAACTTAAAAATGGCATATCTGTAACTACCATAGCGTGCGAAACTCCTTTAGCAACGGCTTTTGTAAAAATACTCATTTCTTCAACACCGATACTGTGAGTTGTTTCATAACCCAAAGCTACCATCGCCAAACTATCACCAATTAAAACAATATCAATGCCAGCTTCGTCGATATATTTTGCCGTTGAATAGTCATAAGCAGTCAAAACGGAGAATTTCTCTCCGTCGTTTTTGTATTTTTGAATTGTTTTAACTGTAATTTTTTTTACCATTATACTGCGCAACCTTGTTTTTCAGCCAACTTTGCAGACGGCTTAATTTTTTCGCCTTTTTGTTTTTTTCTAAACCAGTAATAAATTGCTCTTGCGACACGGTTTGAACTATGTCTAACAAGTCCTTCTTTACTATCTTCAATCAATTTTCTTGAGAAAATAGAAAATCCCATTTTTCGAATATTTTCAACATCAATTTTTACAGGATAAGAGCCGGACAATTGATATTTTTGAGCCAAATTAGACGGCATAAAATCGTTTACCAAAACTGCATCTATTATCTTTTTACTACCTGCATGAGTTACCAACGCATTAATATGATCGCTTACACTATAACCGTCAGTTTCACCAGGTTGTGTCATAATATTACATACATAAATCTTTTTAGCTTTTGATACCGCAATTTCATGCGCAATTTCTTTAATCAATAAGTTTGGAGTTACACTAGTATATAAACTTCCAGGCCCAAGAATAATTAATTCAGCATCTCTAATCGCCTCTATTACATCCGGCAAAGCTCTGCAATTTTGAGGATCTGTGAATAATCTTTTAATTTTACCATGAGCTTCCGGAATATTAGATTCACCGTGAATAATTCTACCATCTTCCATTTCTGCAACCAACTTCATATCATCAAGAGTAGAAGGAAGAACTCTACCACGAATAGACAATACATTAGAAGATTCTTTTACGGCTCTATACATATCACCTGTAATTGAGCAAAGCGCAGTCAAGAACAAGTTTCCAAAACTATGTCCTTCCAACCCTTCACCAGTCTTAAATCTGTATTGGAACAATTTTGTAACCAAATCTTCATCATCAGCTAAAGCAGCAATACAGTTTCTAATATCTCCAGGAGGCAAAACTCCCATTTCTTCACGCAATCTTCCTGAACTTCCGCCATCATCACCAACGGTAACAACTGCAGTAACATTGTTTGTAATATTTTTTATACCACGTAACAACATAGATAAACCTGTTCCGCCACCAACTGCAACAATTTTAGGCCCTCTATTAAGTTTACGTCTTCTATATAAATTTTCTAATAAAGAATGATTACTTCCACCATCAATCATTGACAAGTTTGTTTTTTGCCAACCTTTGAAAAAGACACCAGCACCAACCATTACAAAAGCAAAAGCAAGCCACTCGGTAGATAGGTTCATTGCTACTTTTCGGATAAATTCCATTGTATAAAACACTGGCTTAATGTCAAATAAAATCAAAACGCCTAATGTCATTAAAACTGCGCCTAAAAATATCAACGCAAACCATCTTTTAACCTGCAATCCAGGCATAAGCCACATTACATCTTCCGGCAATCTTACATTTTTTCTAAAATCTTTTATCACAATTATACCTTCTTCTATTCTACCCAACCTGACAAACACGCATTTTTATAGTTAACCGGAACCGGTGTAATAATATTATGAGCATGCTTAATTAAATCTAACGAATTTGAAAGTCTGTTTGTAAAGTGAATTGTATCCGCTTTTACAACAGTTTTTCCGCCTTCAATATTTGAAACCTGAGATGTAGCCAAAAGCTGCTTTAATCTTTGAATTTCAACATCTGTATTTTCATTGTCTTTTGCAACAGTATTTACCGTTCCATCAACATTATACATTTTTTCTAAACAAACTTCATGTGCAACCGGAATATTTATCAATTCACCTGTTTTTTCTGTAATTTCACCTGTCGCACCATAATAAACAAGCCATTCTGAGCATTTTTTAATAGCCTTTGCCACAGAACAAGCGAAAGAAAAATCTTCCGCACATCTTTTGTACATAGCTCCATGCGGTCTTACATGTTCAATTTCCATGTGCATAGATTTTGCAAATGACATCAAAGCACCTACCTGATAAACAACAAGAGCTTCTATTTCATCTTCATCAAGGTTCATATCTCTATAACCAAAACCTTGAATATCATCAAAACCGATATGCGCACCGACAACAACATTTTTTTCTTTTGCTTTCAACAACGCATTACGAATTGTCAACGGATCTCCAGCGTGAAATCCACACGAAACATTTACAGAACTTGCATAATCTAATAAATCAAATTCCGCATTGTTTTTATAAATACCAAAACTTTGAGCCAAATCAATGTTAAAATCTATATTTTTTATCTGTTTTCTCTCTAAAATATCCTGCATAATCATCTTTCCTATATAATAAAATAATTATACCCAATAAAAAATTAATTACCAATATCTTTACATAATATTAATCAAAATAAAAAAGATGAAGAAAATTTCATTTCTCCATCTTATAAATTGTCAGAACAATAATGCCGACCAATTTTATATTTAATATAATTAATAATTCATTTCCCAATTATTATTGAGAATGTTTGCAAAACATCTTTGATGAGTATAGGTTGTAGAACCTTCACAAGCCGTTCCGGTATTTCTGATTGCCTCAATAGAATCTCCGTCACAAACTCCAAGAGTTCTGCAAGCCGGACTAACTTTTGGCAAATCTAAAACCCCATCAGACCACAATTCCATCAAAAAAGTATCACGCCCTATAATATTCGGTCCTTTTTTACCATTAATATCAACAAAAAACATACCATACCAAGAAGTATGTCCTCCATAAGAATAAGTATAGCATTTAGGATTGTCAGCACAAACCCAAGCTCCACTTGCCAAAACAGCACATGGACCACATCCCCAAGTGCTAGAAGTCCAACTTCCACCGTTTAAGTTTTTATAACTTACATTATTCCAAGGCATATCAGAATCTGTAGTTCCCATAGAAACAATTTTGAAATTATCTCTTAAAAACTCCTGCATTGCCGCAGAATTTGTTAAACCTGCCTCCATTAAGTTGATTGCATTTCTATCAGTCATATATCTCAATGCACCTTGTTGAACCTCGTTATAAACCTTGTGCAATTGAGTTATATAACTTTGTCTTTGATAATTTTGCATTAATGTTGGAACAGTCATCGCTGAAACTACACCGATAATACCGAGAGTAACAAGAACTTCAGCCAATGTAAAAGCTGCACTGCGTAGACCATGATTATGAGAGCGTTTTAGACTATTGCCCCCCCCCCGATGAGCTTAAATAAATTCTTTTCCATAAAAAATTCCTCTCTGTTCTCTGTCAACATCTCTATTTTAACAGATTTTTTGAAGTTTTTCAAGTGGTTTCAAGAAGAAAATAATCCCATGATAGCGAAATGAACAATAACTTGTTAGTGAAACTAGCAACAAAAAGCTTTACACAAAAAATTCACGCCGTCTGCGCAAGACAAAAAAAACAATCCTTCCACCGCAAGCGGTCCCCCTTCCTTTGCAAGGAAGGTTAAATGTTTCCCTTACGGGATAGTACCCACTTAAACACCTCTCACAAGGGAAAACTTTACAAAAAAATATCCGCTATTTCAAAGAAACAACGGATATTTTTACTCTTTTCAGCAAATAACTATTTAGCTTGTAATTTGTTTACAGCTTTAGTTAATCTTGATTTCTTTCTTGCAGCTGTATTTTTGTGCAAGATACCTTTTGAAACTGCTTTATCACACAATTGGTATGCTTTTGATAATGCAGATTTTAAAGCATCAGCATCTTCAGCGTTTGCAAGTTCTAATACTTTCTTAACCGCAGTTTTGATTGATGTTCTGAATGCTTGGTTTTTCAATCTATTTCTTTCAGCGATTAATACTCTTTTTTTAGCAGATTTAATATTTGCCATTTTATTTTGCCTTTCTTTACTCTTACGTTCGGGTAATGAAGCCGAACACATTTGAGGATGTGAGTAACAATATATTAAATAAAAAATTTTATATTTGCAACCCACATGTTAAATTATGTAATATGGCAAATTTCAAGCGACTACTACATTTATAGCATAGCGCTATTTTTTACTGTTAATTAATGTAACAATTATACACAAGAATTAGTTCTAAAGGATTATTTTTTTTAGTAATTTGTGGTATAAATTTTATATAAGTAAGAATTATAGTTATATAATAATTCGTTTAAATAAGATATGGAGGCACAAATGTCAGTAGGACAATTCGTATTTATGTTACATAGCCATCTTCCTTATTACAGAAAAGCCGGTATGTGGCCGTTTGGGGAAGAAAACCTTTATGAATGTATGGCAGAAACTTACATTCCTTTGTTGAATGCAATTTCTGAATTATATGATGAAGGTATCAAAGCTAAGTTAACAGTAGGTATTACACCAATTCTTGCAGAACAGTTAAACGACCAACATTTAAAAGAAGGTTTTGTTAAATATGTGGACTCAAGAATTGCGCAGGTATCTAAGGATTTGGAAAGATATCCTGATCCTAAAGTGCCTCACTCTCAACACCTTAAATATTTGGCAAAATACTATTTTGACTGGTTCACAAATATTAAAAATTCATTTGTTAACAAATATGGCATGGATTTGATTGCTCAATTTAAAAAGTTCCAAGATTTGGGATGTATCGAAATTACCACATCAGGCGCAACTCATGGTTTTTCTCCATTATTGGCAACAGATAGCAACTTGAACGCTCAATTCAAAATTGGTTCTGACACTACAAAAAGATTATTTGGACAAAAAGCGTGCGGATGCTGGTTACCAGAATGTGCATACAGACAAGGTTACGAATATGTTGGGAAAGATGGAAAAAAACATTGGCGCCCTGCAATCGAAGTAACTTTGCAAAATAACGACATTGAATACTTCTTTACAGAATCACACGTAATAGAAGGGGGTAATTCAATCGGAAACAGACGTGTAATCGGGGTTTACGGCAATATCGAATATATTCCGCTACCTGATAGACCGGCTACTGGTTACGACACATACGCAGCATACTGGCTACCAGATGCACAAGTTGCAGTAATGGGAAGAAACGAAAGAGCAGGTTATCAAGTTTGGTCAGCAGCTGACGGCTATCCTGGAGACGGAGTATATAGAGAATTCCACAGAAAAGATGCTAAGTCAGGTATGCACTACTGGAGAATTACTTCACCTAAGACTGATTTAGGTGATAAAATGCTTTACGATCCGGTTCTTGCATTGAATAAAGTAAACGAAAATTCTGACCACTATACAACTTTGATTTACCATATGTTAAACGATTACAAAAAAGCGACAGGTAAAGAAGGTTTGGTAATGGTATCATTCGACACCGAATTATTTGGTCACTGGTGGTTTGAAGGTGTTGAATTTATCAAACAAGTAATCAAAAAATTCAATACATATCTTCCGGAAGTTGAAAGAATGACTGCAGGTGAATATGTTCACTCTCATCCACCAAAAGAAGCTATTCAAATTCCTGAAAGCTCTTGGGGACAAGGCGGACATTTCTACGTATGGAATAACCATTTGACAGAATGGATGTGGCCAATTATCCATGCTTGCGAAAAACGTATTAATGCAATTGCAGACAAATATTCTGAAATTCCAGATGACAAATTATTATTAAGAGCATTAAAACAAATGGCTAGAGAAAACTTATTGTTACAAAGTTCAGATTGGCCGTTCTTAATTACAACATGGCAAGCAAAAGATTATGCTACAGACAGATTTAGAGAGCATGTTGACAGGTTTGAAACAATTTGCGACATGATTGAAAGTGGCAATATTGATGAGGCTAAATTGAAAGAAATTGAAGATATTGATAACTGCTTCCCAACAATTGACTACAGAGTTTATCAATCAATTGAAGAAGGAGTTATTCCTCAACAATCAGCAAAACTCGCTCCATTGTATAAATAAAACTTGAATTTCAAATAATAAAAAAATGAGTTTCTATAATGGAAACTCATTTTTTTCGCATAAATTCTCTTGCGGAATTTGGATAACATAGCTCAGGGTGTTTCATGATAAGCAAAAATCTTTCCATACCGGATATCCCAACTTCATCGACATTTCTAAATGTAATTTCTGACTGAGGCTTTATTCCAATAAGTAATTCACTAAAAACATTTTTGTATTTTTGGAACATATTAGAGGCAAAATCAGCCATTCCAACCCATGGATCAATGATTATTGTATTTTTATTCGGTTTACCATTAAACGAAGAACCATCTTTATTAAATACACAAACCATATGATCTAGAAAAGAACCATCAACTTTTAAACCAGCAGTACAAGCATTATCGACCCCGTTTATTCTCAAAATCGTAGCTGCCATAAACGCATCTTCACCACAATTTCCAAGTTTATCATACTTAAATTGTCCTAAAACATTATTTACTCGATGATAATCATCTTTTCCACCTATACGCCAATTTTCACGCGCATTATGAATTCGTTTTACAATTCGTCTGCGCCATGCAAATAAACGAAGGAATTTGCGATCTTTTGGATTTTTATTATAGATAAGTGCATATTCCGGTTTATCTATAAATTTCCTATATAAATCCCAATTTGCCTCTTCTATATCTGCCATTTTTGCACTAATTTTAGTTGTAGAAATATGAGGAAAAGTATTCTTAACTTTTTGACAAACCCATTGAGCATCTCGGACTTCTGGACAACGAGAAGTAAACAAGAGATTATTTTGAGAAGAATTTACACTATTCATACTTTGATTAAGATTGCTGAAAAAAATAATTGCCAAAGTTATTACAATTATTTACATTTTTTATAAAAAAATTAAACAAAACTCTTGCAAAAAAAAATTCAGCATATTATAATAAGACTTGTCGAAGGACTTGACAATATAATATGGGAGCGTAGCTCAGTTTGGTTAGAGCGCATGCCTGTCACGCATGAGGTCGCGAGTTCGAGCCTCGTCGTTCCCGCCATTTTTAAAATTAGCACCTTCGGGTGCTTTTTTAGTGCATTTTGACTGAGTTTTAGGTGGTTCGATAGTTAATTTATTTTTGTATTTTATTAAGTGGTTTGATTATAACAGATGGTGCGATTTTTTCGGGTAATTGGCTTTGTGTGCGAGTTTGAGGGGGCGGAAATAATCAAACCATGTGTTATTTTACAATAACAGTGGAGATGTTTTTTGTAAATTTGCTTTATGAGCGCGTTTTACGGTTATGAAACATCAAACTATATATAAGTCAAAATGGTCGAAAGCGGAGATTTTGTGGATATTTCCTCTTTTAAAGCGGTATTTTAGGAATATATTCAAGCACAACATGTTTATATGGGGAAGAGCCAATAACATTACCTGTCAGATAATCTAGTTTTTCAAGGAATCTCGTATCTTTTGATATTAACTTATATTTAGATAATGCCGGAAATACAACTTCTCCACCATGTTCCATATTTGATGATATTTGCGAACCTTTAGGTATTCTATATTCTATTAACATAGGCTCAAATGCAATCTTTCCTTCAACATTATATGGAGTGCAAAGATATTGCTTAGTTCCTAATTTATCGTGAGCAGCGTAAGCGAAACCTCTTGTTGGAACTATTGTATCACCAATTTTAGCCGCATTTATTACATCAAAATCTTGTCTTGCAGTTCCTATGCGTCGCACTACCCCTCTATAAGCAACACAATCTCTTGGTTGTGGAGTTAGTTTTGTAAAATTTACATTAGTATCCAGTAAATCTATAATTTGTTCATTATAATATGCCACTCTCTTATCATAGAGTTCTTTATATTTGTTGGGATTTTTCTCTTTAAAGTGCTCTATGCCTTTAAGACGGCTTTCTAATGTATCATTATAAAAACCATTAACCGCATGAAAATCATGATGACCGATTACCTCAGTTTTTCCATTTTTGCAATATGGTCTAACATAGCCTGCTGGCGGTGGGCTCCACCATGATTCAACTTTTTTTACAAAGGTATCTGTTTTTAGTTCAGATGCATATTTTAGTCCGTTTAACTTAGCAGGTTTAGTTGGTTTTGTTTGTAAAACACTAGTTTTACCTACAGTTTTTACCCAAGAAACAGTTCTTTCTGCTAAATTTATTCCAACTTTTCCAAATCCCATATAAACCCCTTTAATTTCCTCTGATATTAATATAAAGTATTTTATAACCCCAAAATTGCTTTTTTTATTAAAGAATCTTAATATACTAGAGTACTCAAACTCTCTGTTAAAAATAATCAAATCACCTGTTTCTTTACATTTAGTGCATTTTGACTGAGTTTTAGGTGGTTCGATAGTTAATTTATTTTGTTCATGTATTCTTGATAGTCTAAACAATGTATCAAAAACTGGGTGTAACTCTACATCTAGCTTTCCGTCATAATAACTTGAGTTCGATATTACAGTTTGCGAAATGAAACGTTTATCTTCAACTGTACCATTCAAGAACATAAGCTACTGCTTTATTAGATTCTGTTATAATATTGTTTCATTTTCTTTCCTCTTTACTTACTATTACCACCTTGCACGTAAAAGTGATGTTTGTACCACCTATTAGATAAATTTTTATATTTTTTATAAACTTCCGCTTTTACTTCAAGTTGCTTGGAGCATTAGGTGTAACCCTTGACGAAGTCGGAATTGAACTTGAGCAAGCAGAAGTTCATCAAAATCCGTTATATTTAAAAGCATTACAAATATTGAATACTGCTAAAGATGATGCTGAGCTTTCTTGCTACATTGAAGCTTTAAAAATTGTCCAAAAAGCTCTAAAACATTCTATCGGAAATAATCAATAACTATTGCCAAAAACAATTCATTTTGCTAAAATTTTGAAGAAAATATTTTAGATAGGGGAAAATCATGAAAAAAATATTTATTTCAATATTACTTGTAGCACTTACATCAACTACATGTTTTGCTGAAGAAATATATTCTATTAAAACTTTACACAAAATGGAAATCATCGCAAATTCACCAATCAATAAAACCGATTTAGAAAACGCAAAAAACATAATGACAAATGTATATCAAAAAACAGCAGAAGGAGTAAAAAATGGGAAAGGTCCATTTTATGCTGAAATATACGATGAAAACGGGAACTTTGTTGTGTCATCTTCAAATAGCGTTGTAGAAGATAATTGCGCTTTATACCATGCAGAAGTTAATGCACTAAAAAAAGCATTTGAGAAGTACAAACAGTATGACTTATCTCCTCAAAATTTAACAATATATATAAATGCTGAACCTTGTATAATGTGCGCAGGCGCACTTATGTGGTCAGGAGTTAAAACTATTTATTTTGGTGTCCCTTCCAAAGATGTTGAAAGAATTACAGGTTTTGACGAAGGCTATAAACCAAATTGGGTAAGAGAATTTAAGAAAAGAGGAATTACTGTTTATGGAAGCATTGAAAAAGCTACAGGAGAAAAAGTTCTACAAGATTATGTAGATAGCGGGAAAGAAATCTACAAACCTTCTAGAGAAGAAAAATTAGTTGGAATGCCAAATCCTTGGACAGAATGTAATACTGATTTTAAATGCGGAACAAAAAATGCAGGATTTAATTTTCCACTATCTCTATCAAATTACAAAATTAGAGCGATGAAAGGAATGTTTGAAATTTCTTATCCACTTGATGAATTTAGAACAGTAACCGTCAGAAAAGGATTTGATGAAAGCAATAATGGTGATAATAGCGGAGATTACAACAAATATCCAGACAACAAAATCTATACTCTTGAAAATGGTGTAGATATCAATATCAGAGGTGACAAAAATAAGATTTATGTAATGTACTTTATGGCAGAATCTGGAGTATATTCAGCGAAATGCGAACAAGGGATGACAAAAAGAGAAGTAGAAGGCATCTACAACGTAATCAGAGAAGCTGAAGAACCAAAATGGCCATAAAATCATTTAATTAACAATTTAGTAATAATATTATATTCCGAATTTTTAAAAGAGTTTTTGTAAATTGCAAAAATTCTTTTTTTGAAATAAATTTTACTAACACTGCAAGCATTTTATCGTTTTGTGGCGCACAATCAAGACATAGTTCCCTATTTAATACTATTTTTTTAAAGTCAATTTTTAAAAATTAATTTTATTATTTTCTAACATTTTTTCTTTTAACTCGTCTAATAAGCGTGTCAATTCATTGATTTCTTCTACTGAAAATGTTTTTAACGTTTTTAGAGCTATTTCTCGATATTTTTCATCAGTGTTTTTATATAATTTTTTACCAAATTCAGTGAGTTCGGTATGTTTTACCATTATATTATGATTGGTACTCAAAACTCTTTTAATATAACCTTTTTGCTCCATTACATTTAAAATTTTACCAACATGAGCTTTGCCTTTATAAACAAGTTTTGCAATATCACTTTGTGACAACCTCGGATTTTGCAAAATATGCGACAAAATCTTAAATTCATCTAATTCAAGCATTTGTTCATGTCCAGAAATGAACATTTTATAATAATTTCGTGCCATTAACTCAGACACCCTAGCAGTATCTGATAATTTATAAAAAACATTGCCAACATAAGGCATATTATTGATATTTTTATCATCCATTACACAGTCCTCTTACATTTAATCTTACAATAAATAATACTTTTTGTAAAAATCAACTATAAATCTGATTTTTTATAGGATAAAAAATTATAGAATGTTCATGATGTAGAAATATGAGGATTTTATTATGAAATGGGTTATTATTCTATTATTAATTGCTGCCGGCGTTTGGGCTTATTTGAATGTTGACTTTACCGGAATGAAAAACAACACACAAGATAATACGATGAATGCTATTAAAAATGAAAAAACTATTAAAAAATTCTTTGATGCAGATCAACAAAACAAACAAGAAACTCAAGATACTATAAGAGATAATTTTTAATTTGTAAATTGCTAAGATTAAACATGTAATAAAAATAAGACCGGTTCTCATAACCGGTCTTTTATAATTCCTATCCTAAAAATTTTCCTATTCTATTCCTATTGATTTCGTTTTCCTTAATTATCCTATTGATTTTCCAACAACTTTTTTCAGGTTTATGCGATAAAGTTAGTTCCAAACCTGCTTGCTCCGTGAAAGAATGACTGTTTCATCATATCAACCAAAGTCTTTTTAATTACATATCTTTTATTCAAATCAACTGAATTAACAGCTTCTGAAGTTTCTTTATATGTATCTGTAACTGTATTTGAAAATAAAAGCATAGTTGCCATAGCCTTAAAACCTCTCTGTTTCTTTATTTAGCTCTCACTCTTATATAAAAAATTTTTGTATTAAATTATTGACTTTTTCAATACAATTTATATAACTTTCGTTACATAACTTTACAAACATTGAAGTTTTTTATATAAAATTCCGTCAATAAACAAGTATATGAAAGGAGAAAATTAATGGCAGATTCAATGAATGTAACAGGTAACGCAAGTAATATAGATATTTCCAGATGGAAAAAACTTTCTGCACAAGAAATTCTTAAACAAGAGAGCAAAGGCGAGGAAATTCCTTCCGAAATTGTTAGTTGGGCAGAGCAAATGGCAGCACTTGCCAAAATTCCTGATGATGTAACGTATGAACAAGTAGACGGAGATGTTGGACTTGATGCATTGGATAAGCTAGGAATTTCTCCGGAAGATGCAGGTTTTGCAGCGGCACCGGAAGTTGACAATGCACAAAATCCAACAAAACCAGAGCAACCTGATGCAGTCAAAGATCCGGCTAAAATTGCAGATTTACCACCAGAAAGTCAAGATAACAACATCTTTATGAACGCAACTCCAGGACAAGCAGGAGATGTTAAACCACAAGACACAAATCCGCCTGACACCAACGAGCAACAAACCCTAACCCTTGCAGATCCTGCATTAACAACAGATCCGGAAGAAATTAGAAAAAGAAAAGCTAAAAAAGGATTAGCGTAAAGATTTGATAGCGGATTTGATATCCGCAGACTTGTAAATATAATTACCCGCAACTAAAGAATTTGCACCGTAAAACGTGCAAATTTTTGCTGTTTCAGCATTTATTCCTCCATCTACTTGTATAATCAAGTTTTCAGGAGCTTTTTCTTTTATTACAGGAATTTTATCTGCACAATCTTGCATGAATTTTTGCCCGCCAAAACCCGGTTCAACAGTCATTACCAACAACAAATCTAAATCTTTTAAATATGGGAAAACAACGTCTGGAGTAGTTTTAGGTTTTATAGACAAACCGACTTTTATCCCAAATGACTTAATCAAATCAATAGTTTTTTTAATATCAGTTCCGCACTCATAGTGAAATGTCAATATATCTGCGCCAGCTTTTACGAACGGTTCAACGTATTTTTCAGGATTTTCAATCATCAAATGCACATCCAATGGTAGTTTTGTAACTTTTCTAATTGATGCGACAACAGGTACTCCAATTGTTATATTAGGCACAAAATGTCCATCCATTACATCAACATGAACCCAATCTGCGCCACCATCTTCAATTCGCTTTATATCTCTTTCCAAATTTGCAAAATCTGCAGACAAAATAGAAGGTGAAACGTAAATCATTTTACTGCTCCAAAAATTTTACATGCCTCATAAGCTGCGTGTTGTTCCGCCTCTTTTTTAGTTTTTCCAACACCTTTAGCAACTACTTTTCCCTGATAAGAAACCTCTATCTCAAAAGTTTTGTTATGCGCAGGCCCTGTTTCGCCAACAATAGTATAAACAGGAATTTCTTTTGTCAAACCTTGTGTGTATTCCTGCAATATTGCTTTTGCATTGAATTTTTCAAAATTTTTGTCCACTTCTTCAATATAAGGCATCAAAACTTTTTGCAAAAAAGGGATTATCAAATCAAATTTTCCATCTAAATAATATGCGCCTAAAACCGCCTCAAAAGCACACGCACAAACAGATTCAATGTGAGCCAAACCTTGTTTCGCTTCATGTTTTGCAAGAATAATCAAATCACAAAAACCAATTTCATGCGCAATTTTAGACAATGTATTGTCAGAAACAATAATAGAGCGTATTTTCGACAAGTCACCCTCTTGGTATTCAGGATATTTTTTATACAAAATATCTGATGCAGAAAGTTTCAAAACTGCATCACCCAAAAACTCTAAACGCTCATAATTTTCAACATAAGGCAAATCCTGCTCTTTTGTATAAGACGGATGGGTCAATGCCTTTTTGAAGAAATCAGGATTATCAATTTTTATACCAAAAATTTCTTCTAACTTCTGCATTTAAAACAATCCTTTAATACAATTTACAATATCATGAGAAAAAACAAAATATTTGCAGAAATAATACATAACAGGAATTGTGAATATAAAACTATCTGTTCTATCCAAAAATCCGCCATGTCCCGGGAGCGAATTTCCTGAATCTTTTACACCTGCATCTCGTTTCAAAAGAGATTCACACAAATCACCGATTTGAGCAAATACAGTACATAAAAAGCCTGCAATAACTGGAATGTACCATTTTACATCAATCATATAAACTTTAGAAATAAACAAACCAACAACGCAAGAGCCTAACACTGCGCATATAGCACCACCAATTGAACCTTCGATTGTTTTATTAGGACTTATAACTGGCGCTAACTTATGTTTGCCAAACCTTGTTCCTGCATAATAACATCCAACATCTGTCAACAAAATTGCAGTAAACATCATTACGACAAAACCTAATCCATCGTGATAATCAGCTGATGACATATCTCTCAATAACTGCAAATGTAAAGGGAAATAACCGCAATATACAAAACCTAAAATTGTTGTCGCAACATTAGCAATATACGGTTGTCTACCTCTAAATAACACCCACATAAATGAAAACAAAGTACACAAAATCAACGCCGAAGCAACATATTTTGCCTGATCAAAGAAAGTAATAATAGCCAATATTGCCTCAGCTAATAAGATGATTTTAAGGCTTGGATAAAAACCTTTATGCTCCAGAATTTTAACATATTCTTTCGATGCGAAATATATTATAAACGAAAGCATTATCAAAAGGGCAACCCCACCGAGCATTATGCAGCCCATAGCAATTGTCCCCATTATGAAACCTGTTAACATTCTTGTTGCGTTTTTATTCAAGCCTTTAATTTCATCCATTATACTGTCATAACCTCTTTTTCTTTGTCAGCTACGGCCTTGTCAATAATACCTGTATATTTATCAGTCAATTTTTGAATTTTGTCTTGATTGTCTTTTACAGTATCTTCTGGAAGATTTTCACTTTTTTCGATTTTTTTCAAATCATCAGTCATATCACGACGAATATTTCTGATTGCAACTTTTGCGTCTTCCCCAATTTTCTTAACTTCTTTGGCAGTTTCACGTCTTCTTTCTTCTGTCAAAGGAGGGAATGGCAAACGGATACAAATACCGTCACTGTTTGGCGTAATACCAATTTCAGCCTTAATAATAGCTTTTTCAATTTCTTTCAAAATTGATTTGTCATAAGGAGTAATAACAAGAGTAGTTCCGTCTTGAACTGAAACTTGTGACATTTGTCTTAGTGGGGTTGGCGCTCCATAATAATCTACCAATACTTTGTCCAAAATCATCGGATTAGCTCTGCCTGAACGAATAGACCCAAATTCTTTGTGAAGCTGAGTTAAAGATTTTTCCATCTTTTCTTCTCCGAACAAAAATAGTTCTTCAAGTTCCATTTTTACCTCTTTCTTTTATATTCTAAACTTATTACTATTAATTTATATATGTACCGATCTCTTTACCTTGCAAAATACCAGTAATAGCATCTTTTGCATCAAAATCAAATACTACAATCGGAATATTATTTTGTTTACACAAAGCACATGCCGATGTATCCATAACTTTCAATCCATTTACGATAATATCATCATAAGTGATTTTATCCAATTTTTTTGCATTTGGATTTGTTTTAGGGTCATCTGTATAAACCCCATCAACGCCATTCTTAGCCATCAACATAGCTTCTGCATTAATCTCGGATGCTCTCAAAGCTGCTGCCGTGTCAGTTGTAAAGAACGGATTGCCTGTACCTGCTGCAAATATTACAACTCTTCCTTTTTCAAGGTGTCTGATTGCACGGTGGCGAATATAAGGTTCTGCAACCTGATTTATTGCCAAAGCACTTTGAACACGGCATGGAATATTCATCTGATTTAGCGCACTTTGCAAAGCAATAGCATTCATAACAGTTGCAAGCATTCCGACATAATCACCTGATGCTTGATCCATTCCTAGTTTTGCGCTATTTCTCATCCCTCTGAAAATATTTCCGCCGCCTACAACAACTGCAACTTCTGCGCCTAATTCTCTAGCTTTTTGAATTTCTTCGGCAATCATTTTAACAGGTTTTTGATCAATTCCAAATTGTTGATCTCCTAACAATGCCTCTCCGCTTATTTTTAGTAATATACGTTTGTATTTCATGTCCACTGGATACCTCTTTTTTAGTAATACTAGCGCAAAGTCACTTGATTGTAAAGCTATCTGCAAAATATTTAATTTGAGATTTATTAAGAATTGTTAATAGTCCCGACAACCGGCAATTGCGCTTATATCAATAGTTTGGGAAATTAGTATATATTTTTTGCATAAAAAATAGCACTTTTTTAAATCAAATTGTTTTTATATAAACATAAGGTTCACAGACAAAGAAAAGGAGAATATATGGCGCGAGTATTAATTTCTATGCCGGAAGAGTTTTTGCAAAGAATTGACCAAGTTGCAGATGGAGAAAACAGATCACGCAGTGAACTGATTAGAGAAGCATTGAGAACTTACATTTACAAACAAAAAGTTCGAGAATCCACAACTTCTGCCAGAAACGCAGAAATCCTAGAATCTTTACTAGAATAAGGCCGCAAATGCGGTCTTTTTTATTTGGTGAATAGTAAATAGTGATTTGTGAATAGTTCTTTTCAGAAGTGATTACATTGCAAATTATTATATTCGAACGAAGTGAGTGATATGAACCACTCACCACTCACTATTCACTAAAGACTTTATTTTGTAAACTTTCCTTCACATATCCGCAAAATTTTTCTTGATGTTTTTTTATAAATACTGTATTATTAAAAGTGTTATTCAAAATTGAGGTGTGTGTAATGGAAAAATTTACTTGTCCACAAAAATCTGATTTACATAAAATTAAAGTCGATGACATTTCTATAGACTTGCCCGAACTTAAAAACACCTCTGAATCAAAAGCCGTTGCTATCGGGAAATGGATTATCAATTGGATTGAAAGCGACAAAAATATTAAAGAAAACTACCTTATGCCAAATAAACCTGAACTTGCTTATCTTTTAGGCGTAAGTATTGGCACAATTCAAAACGCACTTAGATACGTAGAAGATTTGGGATATGTTGAATCAAAACAATGTATTGGTACAATTATTCGTGACAGAAAAAATTCTGAAACCAATATCAGAAAACTTACCTCAAAACGAGAAATCGCAATAAATTCAATAAAAAAGCTCTTAATTGAAAGTGAAATCAAAGAAGGAGAACTTCTCCCATCTTCAAGGAACATTTCTACCAAAATAGGATGTTCTGCAAACACAACAAGACTTGCGCTTGAATATTTAGGAACTCTTGGGATTATTGAACATAAATTCAAAAACTCAAGCGAATCAGGTTGGGTTCTAAAATCTTTGAATTTTAAATTTGAAGAAAATTTTGATGAAAATATTACCCTAGTAAAAAAAGTTGAAAATGATTTAAAAAATTACATCACTACAAACCTTAAAATTGGCGATAGATTACCGGCACATGCAGAATTGTCAGAAAAATTATCGGTAAGCATAAAAACAATTCATGATGCACTAAAATCACTTATCGACGAAGGAATTTTGCTTGCTCGCAGGGGTAGGTACGGAACAACTGTTACAAGAATGCCAAATAGCGACAGTTCTTCTGCCAAAAAAGAAACATCCATTTTTGCACCTGCACCTGATACAGCTTTTTACTATTACGAAAAAACTCAAAACCACATAAAAAAAATGATTGCAGAAAATTACGAAATCGGAGCGAAACTTCCATCAATCATTGAATTTTCAAAACAATTAGATTTAAGCCCGAACACAATCAGAAAAGCATTCCACAACCTTGCCAAAGAAGGCTATTTAGCTTTTTCAAGAGGGAGATATGGTGGAACATTCGTAATCGACATTCCAGAAACAGACGAACAAACATTCAAATGGGTTGCCGTTAACCCAAAATATGCAGAAGTTTACCAGAATTAAAAAACTAAAGTCGGCATAGTAATACCGACTTATCGTTATTTATAATATCGTTTTTTAAAATAATTTGGATCTGTGATTGCGTAATACGTGCATCCACCTCCATTCATACTAGAAGTAGATGTTTTTGAACACAAAAAAGCTGATGAAGTTCCTACTGCTCCACTTGGCAATAATTTCCCTTCATTCGTGATTTCAAAAGTAAATAAATCTCGACCATAAAGATTTGGACCTTTATTCATTCCATTTACATCAATAGAAATTAACATTGGGCCAGAATCATTTATTAAAATCAACGCTCCATCCGGTAAAACAAACTGCCCATCATCAAAAAAATTAGAGATGAGAGAATTTTTTTTATTATATGTTTTATAGGTTTTCAATCCATTAAAATCTACAATATCCAAATCTTTTGAAACTAAACCACTATAATTTGATGATAACGTCTTTACAAAATACTCTTTATACTCTTTAGCAAAAGTTCCTGGTGGATAATCTACAGGCAAAATATCTCTACCAATATCAGATTTCATCAACTCAAATGCTTGAGAAATTTCGGAATAACCTTTTTTAAGTGCGCTTTGTAATTGCTTTCCCTCAACATTATTTACTACACTTGGCATAGTCATAGCTGCTACAACTCCGATGATACCAAGAGTGATTAGGACTTCTGCGAGAGTAAAGGCTGCTAGACGCCCTATAAACAGGTGTAGACCATGATTATGAGAGAGTTATAGACCATTGCCCCCCCCCCGATGAGCTTGTTTTCTTTGAATTTCATACTAAATTCCTCTCTTTCTTTCATAAATATATTATTATTTTAACAGATTTTTTATTGTTTTTCAAGTAGTTGCCCAAATTCTTCCCTATTTGTCATAGGGAAGATGCCTGAAAGACAGATGGGTGAAAGCTTGTAATTATAAATTCCCCTAATAGCACCCACCTAAATCCTCCCTCATTAGGGAGGACTTTATTTTACAAGGAAGGTTAAATGTTTCCCTTACGAGATAGCGCCCACCTAAATTACCTCTCACAAAACGTGACATTTAGTCACCTTTTGTTCGGCAGAGTCTCATTAGGGAGGAAAACAATTTCCTTGATATGGTATTTTTACGTTTCACTTCTCACTTTTCACTAATAAAAACAGACTTTGCATCTAAACATCTCATCTATGGACACAAGCTTTCCCAGTCAGGTTCATCATCATCTTCTCCAGGCTCAATAATATGTTCCCCACTTTCCATCATTACCTGCAAAGTCCATTTTAACTGCTTTTTATAATTTTCTCTAGCCTTTTCAGCAGTCTTTGCGCAAAATAGAAAACTTGGAATTTCTTTAATCTCAACAAAATGATATGGATTTCCATCAAAATCCAAATCCTCACCTTCAATCAAAGTCCAATCTAAATTAAGATAATAATCCAAATCTTTTTCAGCCATCGACTAACCATCCAAAGAGTTTTCGTTCAACGGTTGAGTAATCATAATACCTTCACCACCGATAACTTCAGCCTTTTGACCTTCAATATACAAATATACCGGCTTGCTTGTATTACGTTTTGCTGTCTTAATCAATTGATAAAGTCTTTTATACAAACTATCTGTTCCACCACCGTTTTCAAATGCTGAATTTAAGTTGATTACAACTTTATCAGATGTTTCTGAAATAGAAATAACCCTTGTACCTGTAGGAATTTCAGAGTAAACACCCTTAGATTTTTCATAAGCAGTTGGCCCTGAAACCAAAGCATTTATTGCAAATTTAATCTTTGAACCGTCCACATCCTTGTCATACTGACGATTTACAGCTCTGTAAATTTCCTGTTTTGTACCATCTTGTCCAATAAAAAACACGTTTACATAAACTTTTTCTACTGGTTTTGCAATCGGCTTTTGTTCTTCCTCTTGCGGAATTTGAGTTTCCGGCACGGGAGTAAGAGGACCTGAAACATTTTCATCGTTGTGATAAAGCATTCTCAAGCCTAATACACAACATACAACAACCATTAATACTGCTGTTACGCCTAAAAAAACTCGTTCATTTTTACGCATTTTTATTGTTCCTTATCTTTTAAAATTGTCATATTACCGTCAATTGTAATTTTTCCATTAGAAATATTTACAGTTTCAATATTAAATTTTGCATCTTTATTTTCTAATATCTTTGCTGAAAAATCAAGCGGATTAATATAATTTATTAATTTTGACAACTTGTCCACATCCAATGCCATACTATTATTCAAGAAACTAGTATTTGCAAGTTCAATTTGACCATTTTCAACTTTCAAATTAGCAGTTATAACAAGTTCCTTTGTCTTTCTTACAAAAGGCATTGAATATTTCAATACATAATACATTTTGTCGTTTTTTAGTTTTATATTTGTAGAAGTTATTTGAAAAATATTCAAATTTCCACCAATACTGTTGATATCATCAATCATTCGCTTGTAATCAGAAGAAAGCATTGTTTTGTTCAAATCTTCTTCCGTAATAATTGCGTTAAAAGATGCCGGAATATCTTCTTTTACAATATAATTACCTCTTTTATCATTTGCAATATAGTTGAAATTACATAAAGTTTTTGCATTAAACGATGAAATGTAAACACCCTGAATATCAACGTTTTTACCATTGATTTCAAGAGATTTAAAACGACCGGCTTTCAAATCTCGAACACTATACGCATCCAAATTAACTTTGATGTCACCGCTTGTTATATTTTTTTTAATCGCCTTTTTAACAAGTTTTTCTCCAATTTTTTCAGACAAGAATTTTTGTCCTGTAACAGTACTTATTCCCCTTGAAAATCCTGAAGTCAAATCATAAGGAGCAGGACATTTTAGAGTTGAGCAATCCTGAGCCTGAACTCCTTGTACTGCAAGCAATAAAACAAAGCTTAAAATTATCTTTTTCATTATATAAACACTTTCTTTAATTTAATTTTCTCTCCATCTGCAATTCCAACTGCACAGATTTCGACATCATTATATATCAAACTTACAAAATTGCCAATTTTATCACAAGTTTTATAAATTGGCATACCATTTTTTATTCTAGCCAAATCATCGTTATCAACTGCGATTTTAGGTAAATTCAAGATATCAAGCGGATTTATCAAATTACTTTCAACATCAATTCCATCAAGTTGAACACTGTTTTCGACTCTGAATTTTCCGGCTTGTGTTCGAATAAGTTTTATCAAATACCCACCACAACCCAAATTTTTTCCTAAATCATTCGCAATAGACCTGATATAAGTACCTTTTGAGCATTTTAGCAGAATTTGTGCCTGTTGTAATTCTTCATCAAAATTTTTCAATTCAATGTTTTCAATAACAACTTTTCGAGGTTGAATTTCAACTTCTTCACCTTTTCGAGCATATTCGTACAACTTTTTACCTTTTACCTTTATTGCAGAAAAAATCGGAGGAAACTGCAAAATTTCGCCTTCAAAACTTTTCAAACCTTCTTTAATATCATCTCGTGAAACTTTTTTATCAGATGTAAAAACTTTTTCTCCGTCAAGATCAAATGTATTTGTTGCAGCACCAAACTGAACTGTAGCAAGGTATTCCTTGTCATCTTGCAAATACTCAATCAAACGAGTAGCCTTTCCAATACAAATCGGCAAAACTCCTTCTGCAAAAGGATCAAGAGTGCCAGTATGCCCAATTTGCTTAATCTTTGTAACTCGACGCAAAACAGAAACAACATCATGAGATGTCATTCCTACAGGTTTATAGATATTCAAAAAACCAAATAAACTTTTATTATCAGGGTTTCCTGACATTACAATTCTCCACGAGAAATCTTATCAATCAATTCACTAACTCTTGAGCCTTTTTCCAAAGAATCAGTATAAACAAACTTCAATTCAGGCGTTAATCTCAATCTAATACGCTTGCCAACTTCATACCTAATTTTAGGGGTACTTTTTTCAATAATTTCTTTAGTTTTTTCAATCTGTTCTGGATTTCCCAAAACACTATAAATAACTTTAGCAAATGAATTATCATGCGAAACTTCAACATCTAAAACAGACACAACACCTGCCAAACCTCTGATTTCTTTTCTCAAAATATCAGAAATATCTCTCATTAATTCTTTTCTAACACGTTCATTTCTTAAAGTCATAATTTTCTCCTTAGTGATAAAAAAATTATAACATAAAATAAAAAATCATAACATAGGCACTTGACAAAAATAGGGTAATAGTAAATAATAAAAATATAGAGAGCCTGAGAACAACAGGCACGTTATTCTCAGACCACTGTCTCTATAATGCAGATAAAGAACTTAAAAGTAGTAACAATAGTACTGTTACTACTTTTATTATTAGTAACAATTTATCATGCTTCATAAACATCACCCCCTTTCTTAGCAAAATACCACTAAATTTTGTTGTTCTAAGAGGGATGAGCAAACAGTGTACTCTCTATTATTTTATGTATAAAGTTCAATATATTAATAATACTACAAATAAAAAAAATCAAATTACCGCCCCAAACGGATTTCATCAAAATCAATATATATCCTGTAGCCCAATATTTTACATATCAATTTCATTTCTGAATAACGTAAAGATTCACTTTTAAGTTTGTGTGAGATTAAACTTTGAGAATAATTTTTACCGCTCAATTCAGTCATTTGTCTTGCCAACTCAGTCATTGACATCCTTTTTGATGTCAACATAATCTTTACTTCATCTCGAATATCCATATTTTAATTATATATTTATGTTGATAAAATATGAAAATATGTTATAATAATGAATATATTTCATATATTATAAAATATATTTGTTGTTATTTTACATTGGAGGAAAAATGCAAAATTTATCTAAATCAGCTTTTACTTTAGCAGAAGGTGCTACGCACGTAGTCAATTGGGACAATTCTCGTAAAATAGCATTCACATTGGCAGAAGTTTTGATAACATTAGGTATAATCGGAGTTGTTGCAGCAATGACACTGCCTACGGTCATAAATAATGTTCATCATAAAGAACTTGAAACAGCTTTAAAAAAGCAGTATTCAACTTTATCACAAGCAATTCTTGATATACAAAGGGAAGATGATTTACCATTTGAATATGAGAGTTATAGGTCTAATTTCAAAACAGAACTTGCAGCAAAATATAAAGCGGCTCAAAATTGTGGTGCAATAGTTAATAACACAGGATGTGTCATTCACGAAATAGATGATACTTTTTCACATTATAAATCTTATACAGGTAAATCTTTACAGGCAGCATATATGGACGATGGAGGTTTTATTGCAAATGATGGTACAACATTTTTTATAGAACAAGGCGTACAGTCAGAATCAATTGGCGCATATTTGGTTACTATTGATGTCAACGGATACAAGAAACGACCAAATAAAATGGGCTATGATTTATTTATGTTTCAAATAACAAAAGATGGAAAAGTTCTTCCACAAGGAGCTGATGGCACATGGCTCAGAGATAACCGTGAAGCTCGGTGTTCAAAAACATCAACTCACAATGAGAATGGTTTTACTTGCGCATATTATGCAATAACTGATAATAATTATTTTAAAAAACTTTAGCCATTAATGTATGATATTTGTACAGAAACATTTACGTCATCTATAACTCATGCTGACAATATTGGCTTATTTTAAAATACTACAAGCTCTGACGTTCAACTTCTTCTTTTGTAGAAACTTCTATGATGTCGCCAACTTCAATGTCATTCCACTTAGCAAAAGAAATACCACATTCAAAACCTTGTGCAACTTCTTTTACATCATCTTTAAAGCGTTTCAACTGATCAATTGCGCCACGGAAGATTTCTTTTCCATCACGATAAAGTACTGCATCTTTACTTCTGACAATCTTTCCTTCTGTTACATAACAACCGGCAATTCTTGTTGTTTTACCAATCGTAAACACTTGACGAACTTCAGCTTTACCAAGTTCAACTTCTTTAACTTCAGGTTCAAGCAATGACAACATTGTCTTTTCAATATCTTCTAGAATTTGATAAATAATATCATATTTCTTGATTGTTACGCCTTCTTTTTCAGCTGCAGCAAGAGCATTCGCATCTTCTTTTACTGTAAAGCCTAAAATCAAAGCATTTGAGGCTGATGCCAACATAACGTCAGCTTCAGAAATATCGCCAACACCAACATGAATAATTTTTGTTTTGATTTCATCTGATTCTAATTGAGCAATAGCTTGAGATACAGCCTCCGCAGAACCGTTTGTGTTAGCTTTAATAATTAAGTTCAATTGCGGAATATCTTCTTCTCCTGCAACCGCTTCACGACGAACATGAGCCGGCAACATTGCATCAAGACGTTTATCACGTTCTTTTTCTTTACGTTCTTGAACTATTGTTTTCATTTCTTTTTCGTTTTTAACAACTTCAAAATAATCCCCAGCTTGAGGAACTTCTGACAAACCTAAAATTTCTACCGGTGTAGAAGGTTCAGCTTTTTGTATTCTTTCGCCTGAGTCAGAAAGCAACGCTCTAACACGACCACAAGCAGTACCAACAACAATACAATTACCTACACGCAAAGTTCCATTTTGAACTAATAATGTAGCCACCGCACCTTTACCTTTATCAAGGTTTGCTTCAATTACAACACCTGATGCCTCAGCTTTAGGATTAGCTTTCAAATCTTGAACATCAGCTACCAACAAAATGTATTCCAACAGTTCATCAATACCTGTACCTTGCAAAGCTGAAACTTTTACAGTAATTGTATCTCCGCCCCATTCTTCAGGAACAAGACCGTGTTCTGTTAACTGTTGCAAAACTCTGTCAGGGTTTGCACCCGGTTTATCTATTTTGTTTACTGCTACAATAATTGGAACATCTGCTGCTTTTGCGTGGTTAATAGCTTCAATTGTTTGAGGCATAATACCATCATCTGCAGCTACAACCAAAATTGCAATATCTGTAGCTTTTGCACCTCTAGCTCTCATTTCTGTGAAAGCTTCGTGACCCGGTGTATCAACAAATACTATTTTCTTATCTTTGTTGTTATCCAAATATACTGTATAAGCACCAATAGACTGAGTAATGCCGCCAACTTCTGATGCTACGATTTTATGTTTTGATGCACGAATACTGTCTAACAAAGTAGTTTTACCGTGATCAACGTGTCCCATAATACTTACAACAGGCGCACGTTTTTTCAATAATTTTTTATCAACTTCTGTTAATTTCTTTTCTTTTTCTTCTTTTTCAAGTTCTTCTTCCATGTAAGCATCTAAGTCTTCATCAAGAACTTCCAACTCATATTCTGCACAAATCTTTTTAATTACATCAACATCAATAAGTTGGTTTACTGTTGCCATAATACCGTTCAACATCAAGAATTTAATAATTTCAGCTGGAGTATGTTGAATTTTTTCAGACAATTCGCTAATTGTCATAGCTCTATTTACTACAACTTGTGTTACTTGCTTTGCTTCTTCCTCTTTGTGAGAACGTTTTTTATGTTTTTGAGCTGCCGCTTTTTCTAGAGAAATTCTTTCTTGTTCTTCTTTTTTGTTATTAAAATCTTTCCCTTTTTTCTTGCCGTCAGTTCTACGTCTTCCATTACCTTTATTTTCATAAATATCTTGAGAAATAATTGTTCTTTGAATAGGTTTTCTTTCTCCAGATGGTTTTTCAAATGGTTTTTTAGCCGCACCGTCTTTAGAACGAGGAGGGAAATTTCTTTCTCCTTTTTCAGGTCTTTCACCACGAGAAGTACGTTCTCCTCGAGGAGGGAATTTTCTTTCACCATTTCTCGATGGTCTTTCCGGTCTATCTGTAGAAGTTGCATTTTCTCCAACCGGTTTTCTTGGCGCACGTCTAACAATCTCTAATCTGCTTTGAGGTTGTTTAGGTTTAACAATTTCAACTTTAGGCACACTCGCCTTTTTGGCAGGTTCCGGTTTTGGTTCTTCTTTTTTTATTTCAACTTCATTTACAACAGGTTTTTCTGCCGGTTTTGCTTTTTTAACAACAAAAGCTTTTGGTTTTTTGTGTTCTTTCACTCCACCAGATGCGATAAAATCTTTTAGTTTTTTAACCTGTTCCATTGTAACGGTACTTGAATGAGTTTTGCCTGTAACAGAAATTTTTGCAAACTTATCTAAAACTTCCTTACTGGTAAGCCCAAGTTCTTTTGCCAATTCATTTATTCTTATAGTTTCAAAACTCATTTAATAATTTTCCTTTCAAATCTTCCGGCACAGAGGCTTTTAGCACTTTTGAAATTTTATTTTTTTTAAAAGCGGCCTCTATACACGAATTATTATAGCAAAGATATACGGATCTGCCAAATATTTTATTATTTGGCTTTAAAACGACTTCACCGTGCAAGTTTTCTCGAGTAATCTTTACCATATTTTCTCTATCAAAAAGTTTCCCGCAACCTACACATTTTCGTTCTGTCACTAATTTACCTCTGCCAATTTTTCTAATTTCAACTTTTGGTCATGTTCAATAAGCAAGTTAATAAGCTCATCTAAATCCCCATCAATAACTGTATTAACATTCAAGTTATGGTTAATTCTATGGTCTGTCAAGCGACCTTGTGGGAAGTTGTATGTTCTGATACGCTCACTTCTATCACCTGTTCCGACTTGTGAACGGCGAAGGTCAGTGATTTCTTGCATTTGTTTTTGAACTTCCATATCATAAAGTTTTGCCTTCAAAATCTGTAAAGCACGTTCTTTGTTTTGAAGTTGAGAACGTTCTTCAGTACAGAAAATCATAATTCCTGTTGGTTTGTGGAACACTCTGGCAGCAGTTTCAACCTTGTTAACATTTTGTCCGCCAGCACCACCTGAACGAGCTGTTGAAATTTCAACATCATTCATATTCAATTCAACTTCAACATCATCAACTTCCGGCATAACTGCAACAGTTGCGGTTGAAGTATGAACACGTCCTTGAGATTCTGTAGCAGGAACTCTTTGAACTCTATGTACACCTGATTCGTATTTCAATTGCGAATAAACTGCATCGCCCTTAATTGAAATAATAATTTCTGATACACCACCGGCTTCACATTCAGTTTTACTCAAAACTTGTGTTTGCCAACCTTTTTTATCAGCATATCTCATATACATACGAGCCAAATCTCCAGCGAAGATATTTGCCTCATCGCCACCTGCGCCACCACGAATTTCAAGCATAATATCTTTATCATCCATAGGGTCACGAGGAAGTAAAAGAACTTTCATTCTTTCTTCATATCCCGGAAGTTTAGCCTCATTTTCAGCCATTTCAGCTTTCAAAAACGATTTCATTTCTTCGTCGTGTTCGTTACGAATCATTTCTTTGGCTTCTTCAATAGCATCTACAGCATTTTTCCAATCATAATATAGATTTACAGTTTCTTCCATTGATTTACGTTGTTTTGATAAATCTCTAAATTTGTTATAATCCTGAATTACTGCAGGATCTGATAGGGTAATGCCTAATTCATTATATTTCTTCTCAATTTGAAGAATTTTATCTAACATATCTTTCATAATTAAAGTATAGCAAGAACAAAAAAATTTTCAAATGTGTTGGAGAGTAAATAAGTTTTGGTGTCGGATTAGTAAATCAGAGCTACTATTTTAAAATTAATGAAATTTAGTCCTCCCTAAAGAGGGAGGATTTAGGTGGGTGCTAATTTTTAATTATCATGTTTTCCCTACGGGATAGCACCCATCCCTCTCCCTTCCCTCTTAGGGAAGGGAACTAATTAAAAGATTGCTCATCTACACTATTTCTACAAAACTTGAATGATGATTTTTTAGAATATTTAAATTATAATTACGAATAAAAAGGAGAGAATAATGTTAGAATATTTTTTAGGATCATATATAATTACAATCGTAGGCTTAATCGGCGCATACTTATGGGGTGAACATGTTCATAGCGGTTCAGGGTTGGCTTGCGTTTTTATTGCAATTGTTTTAGGAATTTTAGAAATCAGCTTATCATTTGATAACGCTGTCGTTAACGCTATGAAACTTGAAAAAATGTCCCACAAATGGAGAACACGATTTTTAACTTGGGGCATAATTATTGCCGTTTTTGGGATGAGATTTTTATTCCCAATTTTAGTTGTTTCTATTTTTGCAAAATTAAGTATGCTTGAAGTCGCAAATATTGCACTTACAAACGCTGACAAATACGCATATTACCTTCACCAAACTCACGCACCAATAGTAACTTTTGGCGGAATGTTCTTGATTATGTTGTTCCTTAACTACTTCTTTGATCACAAAAAAGAAACTCATTGGATAAAATATATTGAAGCTCCGCTTTCTCATCTCGACCATATAAAAGGAATTGAAATTGTAATCTCACTATTTATGCTACTTGTAACCCAAAATTTTGTACCGGTAGAACAAAAGTTACATGTTATGATAGCCGGAATTTCAGGTATAATCACATATCTGTTTATTGATGGATTTACGCATTACCTTGAAAAACATGAAGAAATGCGACTTGCAAAATGCGCAACAGGTGCAGCCGGTTGCACTGGATTAGTAAGCTTTTTGTACTTAGAACTGATTGATGCGTCATTCTCGCTCGATGGGGTTTTGGGAGCTTTTGCACTAAGTAAAGATATCATAATAATTTCAATCGGTTTAGCAATTGGTGCAATGTTTGTAAGATCTCTTACAATTATGCTAGTTGAAAAGAAAACCTTAAAGCAATTTTTATACCTTGAACACGGCGCACATTGGGCAATCGGAGCATTGGCTTGTTTAATGCTTGTTTCAACTGTAAAAGAAATTCCAGAAGCCGTTACCGGCGGCATTGGTTTAGCATTTATTCTTGCAGCACTCTTTTCATCAATTATGCACAACAAAAAGATGGAAAGACTTTTGGCAGAAGGCAAAACAGAGGAAGAAAATGCTTAAACTTCCAATGGTAACCTTTATTGTTACTTCTTACAATTACGAAAAATATATTTTGCGAACACTTTTAAGCATAAAAAATCAGAGCTACGAAAACTTTGAAATCATAGTTGTGGATGACTGTTCAAAAGACAATTCTTGCAAAATCGTGGAAGACTTTATTGCTGACAACCAAGATTTGAAAATTACGCTAATAAAACAAGAAACCAATCAGGGGCAGCTCGGAGCGATGTTGAAAGGGTTAAAAAAGGCGCAAGGGCAGTTTATAACTTTTGTTGACAGTGATGATATGTTGATGGAAGATTTTGCCAAAGAACATATTAGAGTGCATTTAGAAACCTCTGTTGCGTTTACTTCTTGTCAAATTGCAGAAATCGGAGAAGATGACGAAGTTCACACATACAATTCAATATCTTCTCCACATATAAAAGAATTAGATAAACTGTTTGAAAATTGTGCGCCCGAATATAAACTACTTAAGCATAAACATTTTGGCGGTTGGTACTGGTCACCAAACAGTTCGGCAATGTTTAGAAAATCCGCAATAGAAATTCTTTTAGATTACAAAAATATTCCTGAATGGAAAATTTGTCCGGATAAATTTTTGTTTAATTTTGCACACTTAATCGGAGGTTCTGCCATAATCTACAAGCCACTGATTTGCTATAGACGACACAAAAATAACGCAGGGAATTGCACACTTGTTACCGGAAATAAAAAATTGCATAGCGACTATATTACCAAAATCAACATTCAAAATAATTTAAAAATCCGCCCTGAAACAATAAGATTTTTGTGGCAAGAAAGAAAGAAATTAGGATTAAGAAATACAATTGGATTAATTTTAAGAGTATTTTAATTTTCCCTTACGGGGTAGCACCCATCCTTCCCTCTCTTAGGGAAGGAGTAATTTATCCTCCCTTGTGAGGGAGGATTAAAGGTGGGTGCTAATTTTAATTCTCATGTTTCCACTACGGGACATCACCCATCACTTTACCTCTCACAAAACGTGACATTTAGTCACCTTTTGTTCGGCAGAGTCCTCAGTCAAGGGAAGGAAAGAAAAAATATCCTCCCTACGAGGGAGGATTAAAGGTGGGTGCTGATTTTAATTTTCAAGTTGCCCCTTCGGGATATCACCCATCCCTTTACCTCTCACAAAACGTGACATTTAGTCACCTTTTATTCGGCAGAGTCCTCAAAAGGGAAGGGGGGATAATAAAACTCCTGAGATTGCTCTCAGGAGATAGAATGGAAGTATGTCGCTTTCGCGACATGGTTTATGTTAAAAACTTTTTATTTTTGTTTTGCCTCTAATTTTTGTAATCTTTGGTCTAAACGTTTATTATCTTCTTGAACTTGTTTTACAAGTTGTTTCAACTCTTGATTTTCTTTTTGAAGAGCAGTAATTTTTGCATCTAATTCTTTAATCGCATTGATTACTGCATAGAACATATCTTCCATACGGATTGTTAAAAATCCGTCGGTGCCTTTCTTTACGGCATTAGGGAATACTTTTTGCAAATCTTGTGCGATTACACCAACATGTGGTGTTTTGGTTGTGTCTTTTTTATAAACATAATTGAATACTTTCAATTGTTTAATTTTAGCTAATCCGTCATTGTTGTCTTTTCCGATGTATTTTAACCTACGGTCTGATGATGTTGTAGAACTATGGTCGGCAGCATCGTCAAAAGCATCTCCATTGCCAAAAGAAAATGGACCAACAACTGCAGGGTTAACTTTATAAAAGTTATCATCTTTACCTTTGTAGTCATCTGTTCCTAAATAAACCCAAGTTGCATCAAAGTTTTTGTTTCCTCCTTTTAAATAGACCCTATAAGGATTTCCACTCCTTTTGTTAGAAGAATCTGCGCCTAACAAAGTTGTTTTCCCAACTAATAAATTGCCAGGAATATAGACTGTTGTATCAGCATCACCTAAATAAACAACTTTTTCATTATTTTTAGCTAATGGATCATTATTACCCAAAGGGCCTGCGCCATAACCTACACAAGTTTTGTACGAACCTGTAGTGACATTTGAACAAGCATATTCTCCAATCGCAGTATTATTACTACCTGTAGTATTATCTCGCAGTGCCAATACTCCAATTGCCGTATTATTTGTTCCTCTTGAATTGTTTAATAACGCTCTATACCCTACTGCAGTATTACTTGAACCAGATGTATCACGTAACGCTTCTGTTCCTATACCAATATTACTATAACTATCACTACTATTTTTCATAGCATTATAACCTATCGCAATGTTTCCTGAAAGAGGAACATATTCTGCAGCAGGTGCTTTGGCATTGTAGCCGATTGCAACTCCTGTGCCTCCTAAAGCTTTTGCTCTATAACCAATTGCTACGTCATAAGTATTTGTGTCGCCTCCGGCAACAGTAAATGTTTCAGCAGTTTCACTATAATAACCGATAGCAACTGCACCTTCTCCTGCAAATGCTCCGTTTCCAATTGCTAGAGAATTCCCATTTGTGGCCTTTGAGCGTCCTCCGATTGCAATTGAACCACCTTTGGTCTTTGGACTAGGAGTTGTTGTTAACACTACACTAGCATGCGGTCCAATTGCGATATCACTATTTTCGTTTGCGTATGAGTCATATCCAATAGCAATAGCACTAGCGCCTCCAACATCTTCTGGGTTTGCTTTCGCCTGATTGCCTATGGCTATCGAATTTTGACCAGCTCCGTTATTTGCACCACTTGTTGCATTGTTTCCGATTGCAATTGAATTCATTACTCTTGCTTGTGCAGCATCTTGTTCGGGACCGTGCGCTTCACTGCTTGTTAAATTACTGCCAATAGCAATTGCACCAATAGAACTGGCAACTGAATTTGTCCCGATTGCAATAGTTTTTGATGCGGTTGTTATTGCTGGGTTTGCTTCGTTCCCTAAACCGATATTACCATCACCGGTTGTTACACTGATTAGTGAATTGTCACCGATTGTAACGTTACCTGTACCGGTTGTTAAAGCCGTCAATGTTGTACCTAAACCAATGTTATTGCTTCCTGTTGACAAATGGGTCATTGCATTATCACCAATAATAATGTTGCTTTGCCCTGTTATATCAGTTGATGGCCAGTTTTTTGGACCGATATTAATATTATTTTGACCTAAAGAGGTTGATGACCCGTTTCTTTGACCTAAAATTAGGTTATTTCCACTCATATACAAATCGCCAAGAATTGTATTGCCATTTTTGAATAAAATATGGCTGAAAGACGATCCTAAATTATTGATTATTAATTTACCGTTATCTGTTTCTTCACCATTAAGTTGACCAATCATTGCACGCATTGATGCACCTTGACCAAAATAAGCATCTGATGAATTGTTTGGAGAATATTTCCAAGGTGACGAGTTATCTACCTTGTTTTTGGTTGTCATTACCGGTGCCATTGCCGCTAATACAATACTCATTATAAGCATTACAACCATCATTTCTGCTAGGGTGAATGCTGAAAAACCTTTATTTAAGCGGTGAGTTGCCCCCCCCCCCGTTAAACTTAACTTTTCTTAATACTTCCATCAGATTATCCTCTTTTCTGTTTTACTTTTTTATTTTAAACTATTTTTAGTGTTTTGACAACCCTTTGAAAATAGGAAATTAAATTTTATTACGAATATTGATAGTGGTTGAACCAATTTTTTCCCTTACGGGATAGCACCCACCTTTAATCCTCCCTCAACAGGGAGGAAATTTTTATTTCATAAAAAAAATGTCATTGCGAGTGGAGTGAAACGAAACGTCGCAATCTCATTGTTCTATTTTCATTATATTTTTCAATATGAATGGGATTACTACGTCGCTGCGCTCCTCGTAATGACAGTTTCTTCCCTGTTGAGGGATGGAATTTTTTCTCCTTAATAAAACACCAGTACTTTTAAAATTAAAAAGCACTGGTGTTTAGATTATTATATTTTTTTATTTTTTAACTAGAATTTCCAGCTATGTAAGTATTCTTCTTGTTCTGCCGTTAATGTATCAATTGAAATTCCCATTGATTTTAGTTTTAATTCTGCAATTTTTACATCAACTTCGTGAGGCAAAGTGTACAATTTCTTTTCTAATTTGCCTTGATTTTTAACCAAAAATTCAATTCCCAATGCTTGGTTTGCAAAACTCATATCCATTACACTTGCAGGATGTCCTTCCGCTGCTACCAAGTTAACCAATCTACCTTCTGCCAATACGTAAATTGATTTTCCATTATTTAATTTATATTCTTCAAGATTTGGTCTAATCTGTCTGATTTCTGTTGCGTAAGCTTTCAAATCTCCAACATTAACTTCCCAATCAAAGTGGCCAGCATTTGCAACAAATGCTCCGTCTTTCATAGACAACAAATGTTTAACATCAACTACATGTTTATCACCTGTAACAGTTAAGAAGATATCACCTTCTTTTGCCGCATCTGCAATTGGCATTACTCTATAGCCTTCCATTGCAGCTTCAAGTGCTTTAAGCGGATCAACTTCACAAACAATTACGTTTGCCCCTAAAGCCTTCGCCCTTAACGCACAACCTCTACCACACCATCCGTAGCCAGAAATTACAACCGTTTTACCTGCAATCAAAATGTTTGCAGCTCTCAAAATTCCATCAAAAGAACTTTGACCTGTACCATATCTGTTATCATAAAGGTGTTTTGTCAAACTTGTATTAACTCCAACTGCAGGAAATTTTAAAGCTCCTTGAGCTTCTAAAGCCTGTAATCTGATAATACCTGTAGTTGTTTCTTCTGTAGAACCGATAACCTTTGATGCAAGTTCCGGATAATCAGAGTGTATCATAGAAACCATGTCACAACCATCATCTATAATAATATCAGGATTGTGTTCCAAAGCTTCTCTAATATGTGATTTATATTGTTCAACAGATTCTCCTGCAACTGCAAAAGTCGGAATTCCATAATGTTTTACAAGAGCCGCTGCAACATCATCTTGTGTTGACAATGGATTTGATGCAACCAAAACCGCATCAGCACCACCGGATTTCATAACAACGCACAAAGCCGCTGTTTCTTTGGTAACGTGTACACAAGCAGACAATTTCAAACCTTTAAACGGTTGTTCTTTGATAAATCTTTCTTGAATTTGTTTCAAAACTGGCATATCTTTAAATGCCCATTCGATTTGATTTTTACCTTGATCTGCCAAATTTATATCTTTTACATCACATTTGATATCTATTGTTTGCATTGATTTTCTCCTTTTCAAGCTTGATTATAACAAGAACATAAGATTATAACTTTTTTTGTAAAAATTTCTTAATAATATAATACATTATAACAAAAATTTTTCTTGAGTTGAGTTATAAATGAAGTAGTAAGGAGTTTTCACGTGAAAGTCAGTTTGAATTTAAACCAACCGAAAGTTAGAAATAATATAAATTTTCAGGGTTATAAGCCCACTAAATCTCAATATGGAGATAAAGAGCATGAATTTAACTTCGTTTACGACGATAGCAAATACGACTGCTATCTTGAACTTTATTCAGTAGCTAAAGACGTTAACAACAATTATTACGTAACAGATATCTTAAAAAGATACGATGACGATCCTTATAATAATGAGCTTGGAGTTAAACTACAAAGCGGGAAAGCAACAAAAGTAAACCTTTCCGCTGATTATGATGTTGCGCCGGATGAAGCTTTTGCATACCACTACAAACTTTATCCGAAAGGAACTCACAGAGATCCGATTTATGCAACAGATCCTGGAAACAAAATTGATGAAAGAGGTCAAAAACACACTCCATACGACATTTACAACATAGTTTCGGATAAAGCATCAACATCATCAAAAGGTGGAGCAATGAAACTTATAATTCCTGACAACTACAATGTTGTTTGGAAATATGACAACACCAACAAAATCGTAAAAAAATCTGATGAAGAAATTAAATCCTTACTAACTTCTTCTAAAAACTTCGCAAACAAAATCGGAGGTTCTTTAGCCGGTATTGAAAAAGACCTCGATGATGGCAAATTGGATAACTTTACAAGAATTGTTACAACTCCATTATTTACTGACGATAGCGTTTCTGCCCATGCTTATTGGAACAAAAACTGTTTCCAAATGGCAAATTCTTTAGGCAATATCAACAATTACGCCTCAGTTCAAAGAAAAATGTTTGCCAAAGGTATTAACCTTGTATCAGATGGCGCATACGTAAATGAAGGTTTGGAAGGTATTCACTTCCAAAATGTTTTGAAATGGGGCGACAAATCACCATATTTCAACTGGTTTAATATTTCCGGACTTCAAGACAGTCCTTTAAGTCTTGGAGTTTTTGGAAAAAAACTTGAACACGTAACTCACAGACTTGTCAATTCTCCGTATGAATTTACGCAAAAACCTGATGGTACAATCAGCATTAAATCTGTGAAATATGACAAAAACAAACCAACTTATATTCAAATTTATGACGACAGATTGGTTAACGCCGAAAAACTTTCTGACAAGGAATTAATTGAAGCTTACGACAAATTTGACAAAAATTATCTTGATATAAACAACCACAATGATACTGTTGTTCCGTACAGTTTCCAAATTAACCCAGAAACTTACAAGAAAAACGTAAAACTTTTAAGCGAATATAACAAAAAATCTGCAAACAAATTAGATTTAAAAAGTGGCGAGGCAACCAGAGCAGTTGCACAATTTGAATACTTCGGACTTGATGGAAAACACGAAAGCGGTTTCTATACTTGGGATGCAAACCCAGATATCGCGAAATTAAGTTTTGTTCCTTCGCATGCTGAAACTCAGTCACTTAGAAACATTGTTGATCCAACTGAAAGAAAAGAAAAAGCTGCTCTTTTAAAACAAAAGAACATGGAAGTTCAAGACTATGCAATATCTTCCGCACAATATTGGACTAAAAAAACAAATCAAATTTTGAACCTTAATGCAGCCCAACACTTGAAAAATATTGATAACAAAAATGCACACGAAATCTTTGAAACAATAAATAAACAAAAAGACGGAAAAGTTTTCCCTAAAGATTTAGATGTTTCAGAAAAAATTGTCAAAAACGTAATTAACAATTCTTATGACCTAAAAGGACCTGACACAGAAAATTTATACAAAGATGCCATAGTTCAAGGGCTTATGGATTTACCACTTGATGCAATTGAAGTTGGTGACGATATTGCAGGTGTTTTGAGTTCTCCATACATCTCAAAAAGAGCTACAAAAGAAGATCAAATCGGAGTTTCAAGATTTGATTTATACAAAGATGGCAACCCGCAAATCAAACCGGAATATGAAAAAGCTTACCGCCAAACTAACAGAATGTACACACAAGAAATGGCTACTCTGGCAACAGGAGTTTTGGCGAACGTAAATGACAAACTTCCTGAAAATAGCAAACTTTTTGACAAATCTGGTAACACAACTGAATATGGTAAATATGTATTGCCACTTTTGACTGCTGAAATCGCTCGTTTTGCGATTATAAAAGGAGTTAGTCCAAAAGCTGAATTTAATTATGACAACGAAACAGGCGAAATTTCTTATGATTACAATAATTTGAAAAAAACTTCCCTTACAGAAATGAAAATTATTGCAGATAGCCCTGAAGACGAGGCGATTTCTGTTATTAAAAAATTAAGAAATAATATCGGCAAAATCGAAAATTCAGACAAAGACAAACTAGCAAAAGCCTTATTCAAATCAATTAAAGGCACTGATACAAACAGTTTTAAACTCGCAGAAATGATTGTTGACAGATCGCAAGCCGGTTTGGACTGGAGAATTGATGCTACAAAAGATATCGGCGATATTGAATCTGTAAGAAATGGAAAAACAGATTTTGAATATACATGGAACCAAGTTATTAATTTTTGGTCTAAATTTACGGATGCCGTAAAAGAATATCACCCAGATGCTTATATTGCCGCCGAAGTAACTGATGAAGGTTCAATCTACACAAGAGGCTATGGAGAAAAATCAGGTGCAAGATTTGGTGACACCAAAGAAGCTGTAAAAAAATTGATTAATGAAGCCGGATTTACAACAACCGCAAACTACACTTATTTTTCATCAAATTTAACTGGAATTTTTGGAAAATTATTTGCAGACGAAAATGGTGTAGAAAGAGGTACTGAACAAGGTTTGGCAGTTCTAAAACAACTTGTTGGAGATGGAAATTTCTTAAACTCAGAACCGCTTGAATCCTTGTTATACACATATACATTTGCCGGCAACCACGATAAATGCCGTGCTTTAGAAGGTTTTGCAATGGATATGGGAATTGTGTATTCTGACCTGACAGATCCCGCTAATTTTGATTACCGTCGCAGAGCGTATAAAGTTTTGCACGGAATGGGATACGGTGACATTCCTTCAAATAGGGCGATTGAAGCTTACAACTATGACAGAGTAAGCCCTCTTGCTATTGCCAAAGGGGAATCGATAATCAGTGGAATGGGAAAAGCCAAAGAAAGAATTGGCTTGAGCCAAGAACGAAAAGATTATGTCTATGGCAAAATGTTACAAGCGATTAAAAACTTAGCTCAAGGCAACTATAAAGACAAGATTATTGAAGCAGACGGATTTGGCACAAAGGATTACAACATCGCACTAGACATAGTTTTGGATGAAATGGATTACCTTGAACCAAACCAAAATATGCGCTTAAATGCGGATGAAAAACGAAAACTTAAAAACGAAACAATGCGCAGAATTATTGACCCTGCAATGTCAAAATTGTTAGGTCAAACCAAATTCTTAGTTGCGTTAACAGGGAACCCGACACTATTTGCAGGCGATGAATTAGGCTCTACGGGTTATGAAACAACTACCAAAAATATTTACTTGCAAAACCGTAACGTAATCCATAACGAATGGGTTGACCCATCAAGCAGTGATTATAAAGAATTTGTAAAAACATTCAAAGATAATATTGATTATCAATTTGCATTGAGAAAAAGAGCAGAACTTGAACCTCTAAATTCAGGAACTCCATTCGCATTAAAAGAACAAAACGCAAAATATACGAAAATTAACTATAATGACGAATTGGATCATTCAAAAGGAATTTCTAGTGAAGAACACGGCGCAACCCAAGTTTCAGCCTTACTAAGACAATGTCCTGACGGAAGAATGACAATTTCAGTATTCAATACAGCCGGACTTAACCACGAGTACGACAAATACTATACTCCTGCAGAATTAACGATGAATTGTATCGATCTTAATCAAGGTTATGGTGGCAATGCCGGTTTAAGATGCGGTTTAAAATCCGGTATGATGTTTAAAAGTGCCGATCCAAACGACCACACAGAGTATTATGTTAATGACAAAAACCAAATCACTGCCGCAGGTGGAAACCCAATTCATATAAAAGATACAACATTGATTTTATATAATGTTCCTTCAAACCAACCGACATTTACAGGTAGACGAACAATGTATAATCCTCAATACAACTTCGTTTCAAAACCTTATGTACAAGTTAATAAACAAGAATGCAATGTTGGAAAGAAATTAGAATTGGTAAGTAGATAGAATTCAGATGTATAAAGGCAAATTGAGTTTTTAGCCCTAACGGGTTAGCACCCATCCCAACCTCCCCTCAAGGGAAGGAGTAAATTTCCCTCTCAGTGAAACTGTGCCGAACAAAAGGTGACTAAATATCTCGTCTTGTGAGAAGTGATACAAGGTGGGTGCTGACGAAATTATCATGTCCTCCACTGAATGGAGAACATAATATTTCTTGTAACCGACTTTGCATCTAAAGCCAATGTTTTTACAGTGGACTACGTACGTATCACTTATACTGAAAATCTAAAGTGTACCAAATCCCCATCTTGCACAACATAATCTTTACCTTCAAGACGAGTTACACCCTTATCTTTACAAGCAACATAAGAACCATTCTTCACAAATTCATCATACGGGGTAATCTCTGCTCTGATGAAGCCTTTTTCAAAATCAGTATGGATTACACCAGCTGCTTGTGGAGCTTTTGCACCTGCAGGAATAGTCCAAGCGTGAACTTCCTTTTCGCCAGCAGTAATAAATGTTCTCAAATTCAGCAATTTATAAACAGATTTAATCATACGATTGATGCCACTGTCTTCAACACCCAAATCGTGTAAATACTCAGTCGCTTCTTCCGGAGAAAGTTCTGCTAATTCTTCCTCTATTCTTGCCGAAATAATTACCATTTCAGCACCATGAGCAGCGGCATATTCTCCTACTTTCTTAGTGTAATCATTGCCTTCTTTTAAATCAAATTCAGAAACATTAGCTGCGTAAATAACAGGTTTTGTAGACATTAAATTCAAGCTCTTTGCAACCGGAATTTCATCTTCATTAAAGTGATCATTAAGATTGATAAATGAAGCTCCTTCAAGTAACTTTTGCATTTTTTCTAACACTGACAATAGCAAAACCGCATCTTTATCGCCAGATTTTGCAACTTTTGACACCTTCGCAATTTGTTTTTCTACAGATGCCATATCGGCAAGCGCAAGTTCTGTATTAATAATTTCAATATCATCCAACGGATCAACTTTGCCTGATACGTGAATAGTATTTGGATCATCAAAACATCTCACAACCTGAATAATAGCATCTACTTCTCTTATATTATGCAAAAACTGATTTCCTAAACCTTCACCCTTACTTGCACCTTTTACAAGCCCTGCAATATCAACAAACTCAATAGCCGTAGGAATAATTACCTCAGTTTTACAAAGTTCCGCAAGTTTTTGAAGTCTTTCATCAGGAACATTTACAACCCCAACATTCGGTTCAATTGTACAAAATGGATAATTCGCACTCTGAGCGTTTTTTGCACTAGTCAATGCGTTAAATAAAGTTGATTTTCCAACATTAGGTAATCCTACAATACCAGTTCTTAGCATATTTATATTCCTTTTTCTTAAATCTTTTTACTCTGTTTTAATTTTAGCATAAATATCAATTTTCTATGCGACTTCTCCACCGTCAGGTTCCGGTCCAATTACTTGAATTCCGAATTTGGTTCTAAACAAGTGTTTTACAGTATCGCCTTGAATTTCATACATCATTTTATTAAACAAGTCGTAAGCTTCACGCTTATATTCAATCAATGGATCTTTTTGACCATAAGCTCGTAAGCCAATACCTTCTCTCAACATATCAATATTGTGTAAGTGATCAATCCATTTATTATCAACAACTCTTAGTAAAATGTCTTTTTCAAGACTTCTAATAACATTATTATCGCTAAACGCTTCTTGCAACGGAGCTTCCTGGTCATATTGAGTTACAACCTGATTATAGAAATTAACAACTTCTTCCTCATGTTGACGATAAGCTCCAATTGCCAAAGTTTTCAACTTATCAAAAATAGGTTCAAACCTCAAATTCTGGATATCAGAAACTTGGACACCTGACAATTGCGGAATAATTGAATGTAATTCTTTAATCATAGTTTGTAAGTCTTCATAAACATATTCTTCAGGATGAAGATCTGGTGCAATATAACTCCGCAAAAGTCTATCAATTTCTTTTTCAATCATATAATAAATATCTTCTGACAAATTCTTTCCTGCGAGAACTTTGCGTCTTTGTGCATAGAATTTTTCACGCTGAATATTCATTACATCATCATATTCAAGAACAGATTTTCTTATGTCAAAGTGGTATGTTTCAACTTTTTTCTGCGCTGATTGAATTTGTCTTGTAATAAGAACATTTTCAATTGCAATATCATCTTCAACATTAAGCGCATTCATCAATGCAGTAATCTTTTCACCACCGAAAATTCTCATCAAATTATCTTGTAATGACAAGAAAAATCTTGTAGATCCCGGATCTCCCTGACGAGCAGCACGCCCTCTCAATTGATTATCAATACGACGAGATTCATGACGTTCAGTCCCAATTACGTGAAGTCCGCCAACTTCAACAACTTTTGCGTGTTCTTTTTCTGTTATTGCACGAGCTTGAGCTAATGCAGCCTCTTTTTCTTCCGCATAATTTTCACTTTCAGGAGTAATTCCTTTTTCATCAAGCATTTCTTTTGCCAAAAATTCAGCATTACCACCTAAAAGAATATCTGTACCACGACCAGCCATGTTCGTTGCAATTGTTACTGCACCAACACGCCCTGCCTGAGCGATAATATAAGCTTCTTTTTCGTGGTGTTTTGCATTCAATACGTGGTGCGGAATACCTTTTTGTTTTAACAAATATGAAACATATTCTGATTTTTCAATACTAATAGTTCCAACCAAAACCGGTCTGCCAATTTCGTGCATTCTGATAATATCTTGAACAACAGCATCAAATTTAGCTCGTTCTGTTTTATAAATAACGTCAGGATAATTTATTCTAATATCGGGCTTATTCGTCGGAATTGTAGTAACTTCAAGGTTATAGATTTTACCAAATTCAGCTTCTTCCGTCATTGCAGTACCAGTCATACCGGATAATTTCGGATACAACCTGAATAAATTCTGGAATGTGATACTCGCAAGAGTTTGTGTTTCATCCTGAATTTGAACTCCTTCTTTTGCCTCAATAGCCTGATGCAACCCATCTGACCAACGTCTGCCTTCCATCAAACGCCCCGTAAACTCATCAACAATCATTACTTCGCCGTTTTTAACAACATAATCTGTATCTTTTACAAACAATTCTTTAGCTTTCAATGCTTGTAACAAGTGATGAGCGTATTGAGTATTGATATCAAACAAATCCTTTACGCCAATAATCTCTTGTGCGTGATCAATACCGTCTTCTGTCAAAATAATATTTTTATTTTTTTCATCAACTTCATAGTCTTTAATTTTTTCTAATTGAGGAGCAACTTTTGCCATTAACTGGTAAGTTTCAGCTGATTTTTCAAGACGACCACTTATGATTAACGGTGTTCTTGCCTCATCAATCAAAATACTGTCAACTTCATCTATAATTGCATAGTTATAAGGTCTTTGAACTAACATTTCAATATTAGATGCCATATTGTCACGTAAATAGTCAAAACCAAATTCGTTATTTGTTCCGTAAGTAATATCACAAGCATAAGCTGCTTTTTTTGCGGCAAAATCCTCTGCAGATCTACCACCGGAAAGAATTACACCTACAGAAAGCCCTAAGAATTTGTAAATCTTGCCCATCCAGTCGCTATCACGTTTTGCCAAATAATCGTTTACAGTGATTACGTGAACTCCTTTACCAGTCAAAGCATTCAAATATGCTGGAAGTGTCGCCACAAGAGTTTTACCTTCACCTGTTCTCATTTCTGCGATATGACCGTTATGTAAAAAGTAACCACCAATTAGCTGAACATCAAAATGGCGCATATTTAGCACTCGTTTACCGGCTTCTCTAACCGTAGCAAATGCTTCCGGCAAAATTTTATCAAGAGCTTCTTTTTCAAGTTTTCTATCAGTTTTAAAATCTTTTGAAGTAGGGCGTTTTGCCAAAATTTCTTTAAATTCATCTGTTTTAGCTCGTAATTCTTCATCAGTTAATTTTTCAAACTGTGGTTCTAAAGCATTAATATGGTCAATAATCCCCATTATACTTTTAACTTTTTTTTCGTTTGGATCGCCCAACAACTTTAATAAAAAACTTAGCATTATAAAAAATTCCTCTCCGTCTGGTAATTCAATGTTTTTATAATAGCATGGACAAAAAAAATATTACATTGCCTTAACGAAATATTTATATTTCATAAAAATACTAAGTGAGATTTTCGTAAAATTTGTTAACCCTCTCTTGATTACAAAACGAATTTGTGCTTTAATCAATTATGGAATGGGGTAATTCCTCTTAACCCTGTTCAAGGATTTGACAAATACGGCGCGGCTGCGGTGTTTAAATAATCCGAAAGTTACAACAAAAAAAATAAGGGAAAAACAAAATGTTAAAAATCAGATTGAAAAGATTGGGCGCAAAAAAAGCTCCTACATACAGAGTAATTGTTATCAACTCAACTACTAAACGTGAAGGCAGACCTGTTCAAGAACTTGGTCACTACAACCCAAAAACAAAAGAAATGAAATTAGACAAAGCAGCAGCTTTGGATTGGGTAAAAAAAGGCGCACAACCTACTGAAACAGTTGCATACTTAATCAAAAACTGCAACGAAGACGGCACTTTGAACTATGTAAAAAAAGAAACAGTTAAACTTTCTAAAAAAGCTCAAGCTAAGGCTCAAGCAGAAGCAGAGGCAAAAGCTGCTGCTGAAGCTGAAGCAGCACAAGCTACAGAAGAAGCTCCTGCTGAAGCATAGTTTATACGATAAACATTTTATAAAAAAGACTGAGAAAATTCTCAGTCTTTTTTGTTATAAATTTTTAGTAAAAACGCACAACGACTCCTAATGAGCTTTCTTGGTGTCGATTTCGTTTTCTTTTCCAATTTGATTGAATTTATAATTGAAATATGTTCCTGCAATTATAAAAAATATTGGGATTGACAAAGAAAATATATCACTTGCATTCATTTTTAACTACCTAATTTTTAGAAACATGCCTGTATTTAAAGCTAAAATATACACCAACTTAACCTAACGCAACAATTCCAGCTAAAGAAACGATATCATTTGCATTCATTTTTGATTACTCCTATATTTTTGTTAATTTTTTCATTTATCCTCATTATATTTGTAATAAATAATATTTCAAAGTAAATTCCAAATATTAACAAAAAGCTTTTATATAATAAACTCATATTTGCTAATGAAACACCAACCAATCCACCGGTTAACAATGCAACAACTGCGATTAGGCTGGTTCTAAGACTTATCAGATTTTATTTGATTCTTCCAAATATTAATAACACAATTATACAGTTCTTTTATTAACTGTCAATCAATTAAAATATTGATAATTTTTAAACTTTAAAGGCGAGGATTTAATCCTCGCCTTGTTATAATCAATTTAATTATTAAATAGAACTTATTCTTTCTTTTTATAATCTTTTTGAGCAGCAGTGCCTTGTCCTTCGACATCATATCCATTTATTTGAGCAGTATCTTCTTTATCAAGGATTACTTTATTATTTGCGCCCCCCTCAACAGTTGCAGTATCTCCATACCATTTACTATCATTTGCGGCTAAATTGATAGTTGTATTTGAGCTATTGTTTAAATTTACATGCGAAACTGTATCTTTTGACGAAGTAAATGTTGCTCCCATAACATTTGTGATATTAAAATATGTATCATCATAAATCAAACTACCATCCGTTCTTTGATGAATAGCAGCATTTCTATGCCCGTCACCATCAATATCTTCACCTGTTTTTGCTTTACCGTGTGAACCATCGGCTCGAACAAAATCTTTTTGATATGGATAAGTGATTTTTTCACCTGATTTGAATACAATTTCAAATTTTCCATTTTTAAGTTTTTTAGCCGAACTTACCAAATTGGCGTTATAGCTCAATCCGCCTAATTTTTTCATGTCTACTGGTTCTGTCATAATTCAATCTCCTTAATATCTTGTAGTACCTATTGGCAATTGCACATCTTACTCTTATATAAAAACATTTTATATCTTAAAATTGCATAAATATGAGGTTAAATTTCATATATTTTTTATATATCAGTTATATCAAGGATTTCAACACTTTACATTTCGCAACATATTTCGGGTTTATTACGATATTTCATTTCGTTTTGTTCACTTATTAACGCAGCAATGTACCGTTTCGAAATTCAATATTATCTTTTAGAATAAACTAGAGGTTAAATATCGTGAACATAAAAAAGCAATTAGGCGCAAAAATAAAAAGAGTTAGACAAAAACATGGTTATACACAAGAGCAACTCGCTGAAAAGATAGATATCGCAACTAGAACTCTTTGTGGAATTGAAAATGGGGAAAACTTTTTGACTGCTGACACTTTAGAAAAAATTGTCGAAGTGTTGGATGTTTCTTGTGCAGATTTGTTCGCATTTGACCATATCAAACCTCAAGAAGAATTGGTTTGTGAAATAATCTCTGATATCCAAAATCTCAAAGATAGAGAAAAAATCGAAACAATTTACAAACTTATAAAAGCAACAATTAGCGATTAGTCATTATATTTGCTAATTTCTATAAAGTAGTTTTCTAGAGCCAAATAACCTTTATAAATTTCATTTGAAATATTTGCGTAGCTTGTCGCAACAATGAATTTCAATTCTTTTGTTCTAATTTCTAATATCGCATCGGAATCTTTTTTCAATTCTTCATCCTGCGACATTGACCATTTTTGCAACAATGCTAATTCTTCATACATTTGTTTCACTGTTGTGTATTCAAGGGTATTAAAATCGTATTTAGCCAAAAGAGCTTTTTCTACATTAGAAATTCTTGGCATAACCGCTTGAAACTTAAAAACTTTTTTAATAATTATATAATTATCAGCAACTTTTTTATGAAAGTATGGAATTGTATTCTTTGCCAACAACGCTGCATAAGAGCGAGATGTAAAAACTTCTTCATTATTTGAAAAAGCACTTCTTGAAGTTAAGTCAAAATTTGATTTTTTTTCTATTAAATCTTCCGGCATTTCTACCCCCTAATAAAACAATTCTATTAAAAGAGAACTTTATTGTCATGTGGTTTTGTCAAATTTTTTACATGAATTAACAATAAGAGAATAAGTTGATAAGGCAAAAAGGCGATATGCGCATTTCGGGGAAAACTTATAACTAAAAATACCACCTATAATAATAGATGGTATTTTTAAACTGTTTTTATAATCTGATGGTCGGATGGAACGACACATTCCTAGTCTGCGAATTGTTGCATAATTTCAAAAGGTTTTTCAGCAACTTTAAGAGTTTCTTCATCAATAATACCTCTTTTTAATTCTGAGAAAGTTGCTTTTTTAGAATTGAATTTTTTCTTCAAAAACTCATATGAAACTTTTGGATCACACTTGTCACCACAAGTAAACAAATCAACCGCAGCATAACCCAATTCCGGCCAAGTATGAATTGCAAGATGGCTTTCAGAAATAATTACAACTCCTGAAACCCCATACGGATTAAACATGTGGAAACATTTTTGAACAACAGTAGCACCACATTCAAGGGCGGCATCCACCATATATTTTTCTACTTTATCTAAACTATTCAATGTGTTCGGATCACATTCAAAAAATTCTGCTAAAACATGTTGTCCTAAGTGGATTTCTTTTTTACCGTTCTTAAATGCTGTAAATGGTGATGTTACTGCCAATTCATGTGCCTCCTATAAATGTATATTATTTTTCACAAATTTGCTTACGCAATTAACATAATACAATAAAAATCCGAAAATATGTAAATTTTACACTTTTTCTGCATTTATTTACAAATCTTTTCATATAAATATACCTGAAAAGACCTTATATTGTATTATTCGAACAGACTATTTTTATTAATATTTTTTAACAAAAAGTGTTGTATTTTTTTTGTTTTATATATAAAATTCAAATATGAATAAAATTTTGGTAATTGATGACGATTTAGCAATAAATGAACTTATAAAAGTTAACCTTGAATTGTGCGGATACAAAGTAGTTCAGGCGTATGACGGAGTGAAAGGTTTTGCATTATGCAAACAAGAAAGACCTTCTCTTGTAATTCTTGATGTAATGATGCCAGACGTTGACGGTTACACTGTCGCCCAAAGAATTAGAAAAAATGATGAAACACAGTATATCCCAATTTTAATGTTGACTGCATTATCGCAAATCAATGACAAAGTAAAAGGTTTTGACATCGGAGTAGACGATTATTTGGTAAAACCATTTGAAATGGAAGAATTGCAAGTTAGAGTTAGGGCATTATTAAAAAGATCTCACCAAATTCCGGCAAGTGCATCTACAAGAGAGTTGTTAACCCTTGAAAACGTCACATTATTACCGGAACTTTATAGTGTAAAAATCGGAGAAAAACAAACAAAATTAACTCCGATTGAATTTGAAATTTTCAACCTTTTATTCCAAAATCATGGTAATATGGTTTCTTCTGCTCAGTTATTGAAAGACATTTGGGGATATTCTCCGGATGACGATATTGAAACAATCCGAGTTCATATCAGACATTTGAGAAGTAAAATTGATAAAATTTCTGATGGCAAAAAATACATTGAAACAATCTATGGTGGCGGTTATAAATTAAATATATAATTATTTTTCGTTTTCGTAGCCAAAGTTTTTCAAAGATTTTTGTTTTTTACGCCAATCTTTATCTATTTTGACTTCCAAACCCAAAAAGATTTTCTTTTCAACGATTTTTTCTAACTCTATACGAGCTTCTGTTCCAATTTTTTTGAGAAGATTTCCACCTTTACCTATCAAAATACCTTTTTGGCTTTTGGTTTCACAATAAATTGAGGCATAAATTCTATCAATGTCGTCACTTTCAGTATAACTTTCGATTTTTACTGCCACAGAATGTGGAATTTCATCTGACGTGTTTAACAAGATTTTTTCTCGGATTACTTCTTCTGTAACATCTCGCATCGTTTCTTCTGTTACAACATCTTCCGGATACAATAAATCGCCATCTGGAAGATATTTGTATATATTCTTAATCAACGTATCAATATTTCGCCCAGTTTTAGCGGAAATTTTTACAACAGGATAATTCTTTTCAAACAAAAGTTTATAAGTTAATAAATTTTCTTCAACTTTTTCTATTTTTTTTAGTTTATCAACTTTGTTCATTACAATAACAACCGGAATTTGCGTTTGCAAAATATTTTGCGCAATCCATTTATCACCTTTTCCTGCAGGCTCTGAACCATCTACTAAAAATAAGATTAAATCAGCATCTGGAACTGCCATTTTGGATTCTTCTAACAAAAATTCACCCAACTTATTCAATGGCTTATGCACTCCCGGAGTGTCTATAAAAACAATTTGACCTTTTTCTGTTGTGTAAATTCCTTTAATTCTTTTTCTTGTAGTTTGAGCTTTGTCTGTTGCTATAACTATCTTTTGTCCTAATATTTGGTTTAATAATGTTGATTTTCCAACATTTGGTCTTCCAATAATTGCAGTAAATCCGCTTTTCATACGATACATTTCCTATAATTTATGCTATAATTTCTTCATAAATTGTAACATAAAAGCACAAAATTTTAACAAATTGGCAATTTTTTAACACTCAAAGTATTATATAATATAAGGGAAAAATTTTAACGGTAGAAAATGGCAGTGAAAAAATCTAGAATAATAGGTATAGCATTATTGCTTGCTCTTGCGAATGCACCTGTAGCAGGAACATTTGCCAATAGCAACAACAATCTTGTGCAACTTGATTTGAAGAAATCATCTCCAAATTCCGTTAATGTTACATTATTTACGTCAAATGGCTATAATGACAACGTTATGGTTAGAAAAAAATCTGACAACAAATATGTAATTCTTATTCCAAAAGTTCAAAGTTCAGGCTATAGCGCATCTAATTTAAGTGGCGTTAGAGATTTGGTATCAAATGTTGATGTAAAAACCGTTAATGACACAAATGGCGGTTACACAAAAGTTACATTAATTACAACCAAACCACTTGATATTAAAACAAGCGCACAAAAAACTACTCCTATAACAGAAGAGCAAAAAGAATACAAAACTTTGATTGCGCAAGCAAATGCAGTTAAAAATAGTATAGGCAGAACAGAACCAAAACAAATTCAAAAGACAGAGGTTACTGTTAACAAGGCTTCTACCCCTGTTGCGCAAAAATCAACTATAGCACCTAACAAAAAATTAAGTAATTCTAATAAAGGAGTAAAAAAACAATCAACTGCGCCAAAAATTACTTTAACAGAAGTTAATCCACAATCTGTAAAAGAAAATAAAGACCGCCAAACAAGACGTGCGCAATTAGCGGAATTAATTCAAGAAGTTAAACAAGAAAAAATTGTTGAACAAGTTCCTGAAAAAACGCTTACAACAACTCAAAACACTCAGGCTGATATCTCAAACAACACTCCTGACTTAGAAGTAAAAGATATAAACGAAATGCCTAAAGTTGAAAAATCTTCAATTTTGGCAACACTTAAACACAAAGCAAAAAAAGCAATTAAACCTATCGGAATAACAATTGCATCCCTATTTGGTTTAATATTTGTTTTGAGAATACTTGGCGCAATTGCAGCGGCAACAAAAGAAACTCAAGCTTCATTTGTTGAGCAACTTGCGCAAAATCACGCTGAAACAGAAAACTTTAAATATAATAATATAACAGATAATGACGAGTTGTCTTGGCAAGAAAAATACCAAAGATACTTAGATGCGTCAGCAAAACCTGTTCCTCGTGCTAATAACAAAGGAACATACACATTCATCAAAACTCCGGCTGAACCTGTTAGAAAATTGAACAAAAAACGCCAAGAACTTGAAAAAATGGTTTCTCAAGTTTCAAAAGTTCGCCCTGTGGAAATTGAACCTGAAATTGTTGAAAGTGAAGATGATGCAATCCAAAAATCTATTAAATTCAAAGCTTTTGACACTCAAAGAGCTTCTCTTGACACAACAAGCAGAGATAAAATTAAGAGCAGATTTAAAAAATATGAGAATGCTCTACCTCTGCACGAACAGAAAAACGTAGAGTTGGGTAGTTCTATTCTTCACACCAACCCAAGAAGATTAAAAGATGCAAACCTTGATGTTGCAGATGTTGACAGAAACAGAATTAAATATGACAACTCTGACTATATTATGTCTTCAGTTGATGAGTTTTTCTCAATTATTGACAAAGAACAAGAGGCTAAAAAACCAAAACAACAACCTCAAGTTCAAACTGCACCTCAACCGATTGCGAAAAAAATCAAACCTACAAACACTCCAAAACAACAAAAACAAACAGTTACAAAACCTTTAACAAACCCGATTACAAAATTGCGTAATGATTCAAAAACTTCATACTTAAACGGATTAATAGTAAAATCTGGTTACAACATTGATAATAATAAAGGTTTCTATATAGTAAACCTTGATGGGAAATCTGCATTAATCGGAAAAGTTAACGACGAAGTGTTCGTATTAAAAAGATTTAATTCAAATGTTACAAACCCGATACAAGTAAGACACGATAACGCTAACGTTTATATGGTAAAAGCGGGCGATTTTAAATCTCTTGTAGAAGTTAATAACAACAAAATGGGTGTGCTAATCGAATTATAATAAGACATATAAAGGGCTAAAAGTTGAAGATTGAGTTTTGTCGTCTTGAAAAATATTTTGAGATGTTTGTAAAAAAAGTTATTCCGATTTTATTATTATCAACATTGCTTTGCGGGTGTTCACAAAAAGATAATCATACAACAATTGAGTTTGCAAGCTGGGGATCAAAATCTGAAATTGATATACTAAAACCGATTTTAAATGATTTTGAAAAAGCAAATCCGGATATAAAAGTAAATTTTATGCACATCCCTCAAAATTATTTTCAAAAAATTCACCTTTTATTTGCTTCAAACACCGCACCGGATGTGATTTTTATAAACAACTTATATCTCCCAATATACGCAAACGCCAATCTTTTGGAAGAATTACAAGTTCCTCAAAATGAGTACTACCAGCAAGCTTTGCAAGCATTATCTTGGAACGGGAAATTATACGCAATCCCAAGAGATGTTTCAAATTTAGTCGTTTTTTACAACAAAGATTTGTTTGACAAAAAGCACATAAAATACCCAAATTCAAATTGGACTTATTCAGAATTTTTAAAAACTGCACAAAATTTGACTGGGAATGGTGTTTTTGGGATAAGCTTTGAAGAAGATCCGCTGTTTTATCTTCCATATCTGATGAGCAACGATGGCGGAATTTTGCCTTCTGAAATCAAACAAAAAGGCTCTCAAGACGGTTTGAATTTTTATGCAGATTTAAGAAAAAAGTACCATGTAGCTCCTTTAAAATCTGAAAGTGCGAGTGCTACAATGGCTCAAATGTTTTTACAACAAAAAATCGGAATGTATATCTCCGGCAGATGGATGGTTCCCAAATTGAGAGAAGAAGCTAAATTTGATTGGGACATTGTTCAATTTCCAAACGGAGAAAAAGGGAGTATTGTTCAACTTGATGCATCAGGTTGGGCAATTGCAAAATCTTCTCAACACAAGCAAGAAGCACAAAAACTTATTGAATATTTATCCTCGAAAGAAAGTAGTGAAAAATTTACTACAAGCGGTTTAATAGTTCCTGCAAGGTATGATGTTGCAAATTCAAAATATTTTCTTGATGGTGAAAAACCCCAAAATTCTAAAATATTTTTAAAAATAATAAAAACATCAAAACCAACACCTGTAACTATTGACTACAGGGAAGTTACAGACAAATTAAAAAAATCAATGGAAACAAAATTCAATTAATATGTAAATAAATTGAAAAAAATATAATTCGCAATTATAATAATTTTATGGATGGATTAGATACAAGCAGACTGACTGACTTAAAAGATAAAATCATAAACAAGTTAGAAGAAACCGAATTATATCGTTTCAAAGGAACGGTTTCTAAATTGTTGGGCTTGACCGTAGAAGTAAAACTTCCAGGCTTGAAAGTTGGAGATTTATGCTACATCGAAACAAAAGACGGCAGACGAAAACCGGCGGAAGTTCAAGCTTTTAAAGGTGAAGTTGCTCAATTACTTTTGCTCTATGATGGCGAAGGTATCGGGCAAGGTAGTCTTGTTACATCTACCGGTAGACCTATCACAATTCCAGTTGGAGATTTCCTTTTAGGGAGATTGATTAACCCGATGGGAGAACCGATTGACGGCAAACCGCTTGACACAACCGGAGCGACATGGCGACCGGTAGAAGGACCTCCACCCGGACCTTTTGAAAGACCAATTATTACAGAAGTGTTTTCAACAGGAGTTCGGGCAATTGATAGCTGCATGACAATGGGTTGCGGACAACGTTTAGGATTATTTGCAGGCTCTGGAGTTGGTAAAAGTACGCTACTCGGTATGATTGCCAGAAACTCTGATGCAGATGTAAACGTAGTTGCGCTAATCGGGGAACGTGGGCGTGAGGTTAAAGAGTTTGTTGAAGATGCACTTGGCGAAAAAGGTATGGCAAAATCTGTTCTTGTTTGCTCAACAGGCGACCAACCACCATTGATTAGACAAAAAGCTTTGTTAACTGCAACCGCAGTTTGTGAATACTTTAGAGATCAGGGTAAAAAAGTTTTCTTGATGACTGATACCGTAACACGTTGTGCAATGGCAGGGCGTGAAGTTGGGTTATCACTAGGCGAACCTCCAACAATGAAAGGTTATCCGCCATCAATTTTCTCTTGGTTGCAAAAAGTTTTGGAAAGAGCCGGAAACAGCCCAAAAGGCTCTGTAACAGCTCTTTATACAGTATTAATGGAAGGTGATGACATTTCGGATCCGATTGTAGATATTGTGCGTGGTATCGTTGATGGTCACATTTTCTTGTCAAGAAAAGTTGCCGAAATGAACCATTATCCGGCAATTGACGTTCTCGGAAGTATTTCAAGGTTGATGTCATCTATTGTTACACCTGAACACAAAGAAGCCGCCGGTAAAATGCGTACAATTATGGCGTTGTATAGAGAAAACAAAGATTTGATTGACGTTGGAATGTATCAACCTGGAACTAACCCTAGACTTGATACTGCAATTGAGATGATGCCAAAAATTAATGCGTTCTTGCAACAAAGAACTTCCGATATTGTTAGTATGGATACAACCATTCAAACTCTCGTCGATATGATGAGAGGAGTGGAGATATAGTATAACAGATGGCAAATTATTCCGTTGCCAAAATCATACTATCACTTATAAAAGAATAATAACTTATTTGAGAAAAACTTCAGTAATTAATTTTACCCCTCTCTGAAATTTCTAAGCTCATATTATTCGCTAAGAAATTTCTTCTCTCCCACAAGGGGCGAGATAGTCACAACAATAAGATGCAAGCACATAATGAAAGGCTTGAGAAATATAGTTTCCCAAGCCTTTCATCTTTCTTACTGCTTAAAATTTATGCGTAATAACCTTGCCCCCAGTCATAATGCTTATTAGCTCCTACATCTTGCCAGTCTTTTGCGGAAGGAGATTTTACGTATGTAGCTTCTTGTATATATTTTGGTTTACCAAAAATATCTTTTTCCAAAGCAGCAAATTCTTTCTTTACACCTGTTTTTAAATCTCCACCAAGATGATAATATGTCTCTTGACTTCTAAATTCAGCTTGTCCTGGGAAAGTCCTTTTTACTCTTGAAATAACTGCTTTCCCTTCTTTGTTTAAAACATTTGTTTTAGTTACAACTGTTTTGCCAAATCTTTCTGTTGATGAGAGAGCTTTCAAACCATTACTTAAAATTTTACTTAGTGCCATTTAATCCAACCTTTCTTTTCGTTTCCCTTACTCTTTTATAAAAACATTAACGTGGAAAAGTTTGACACAGTGCGCCACATAGCATAGCATAGCATAGCATAGAGGCATTATGACAGGGTTTAAGCCTATTTTAAACTTATATTTACATTTCGTAACAATTCAATTTTTATTTGTTTTTTACATATTTTTCCTTTATGTTATCATTATTTTGAAAGGAATTAATGAAGATGATTATACCTAATAATTTTGCCCCAGCTATGCTTATAACTCTTTTTGCAGGTTTATCAACTGCAATTGGTGGTGGTATAGCATTTATTGTAAAAAAAGATAATTTAAAAGCACTATCTGTCGGTTTGGGATTTTCTGCCGGCGTAATGGTTTTCGTATCATTTATGGATATGTTGCCGGAAGCCGGAAAACTTTTGGCGCAACATTTTCCAAATACACATGAATGGCTTACACTTGCAGGCTTTGTGGCAGGTTTGATTGTCGCAATCTTAATCGATTACTTTTTACCAGACCACATTGATACGGAAGACGTTTTACACCCAGACGGTCCTGCTCACAGAAATTATAGAATTAAAAGAGCCGGAATTTTTACCGCAATCGCAATTTGTGTACACAACTTTCCAGAAGGAATGGCAACATTTTTTACAACAACCCAAAATATTACACTTGGATTGTCTGTCGGCTTAGCTATTGCTATTCACAACATTCCTGAAGGTATTGCAGTAGCTTTACCAATGTATCACGTAACAGGCAAAAAACGATATGCAATGTTATATGCAGCACTTTCAGGAATTACAGAACCAATCGGAGCTTTAGTCGGAATGTTTATTTTCGGATTATTCCTACCACAAGTCCTAATAGGAGCTTTGATGGCTGCCGTTGCAGGGATTATGATTTATATTTCATTCGATACCTTGCTACCACTGGCAAAAGAATACGGCGATTGGCACCAATCAATTGTTGGTATTATTTCCGGGATTCTTGTTATTTGGATTAGTTTAATTTTGATAGGCGGTTAATCTCAAAATGAATTTGTCAAACCTGTTTGATATTGGAAGAAACTTATATGCACTACCTGCTTACAACGACAGAAGCGGGTTAGCACCTATGCCGTTAAGATATTTTTTTGAATTAACATATCGTTGCAACTTGAATTGTCCATATTGCTACGTTGGCGACGACAGAAAAAAAGACGAACTAACCACTGAAGAATGGTTCAAAATAATAGACCAAATTCCGTTTTATTCTTTTGTAACTCTTGTCGGTGGCGAACCGCTTATCAGAAAAGATTTTGTCGACATTTTGATGAGAACTTCTAAAAAAACATTTGGCAAATTGAATGTAGTATCAAATGGAATTTTGATTAATGACGAAATCATAGATGCTTTTATAAAAAGTAAAATGATGCTTTTGTCGGTTTCTCTCGACGGTTATGGAGAAAACCATAATATTAACCGAAACAAAGACGGAATTTGGGACAAAATCATGAACAATTTTGACAACATGAATTCTCGAAAAAAACGCCCGATGGTTGATATCAAGACAATTGTACTTGAAAATAATCTTGATGATTTGGTAAAACTTTACAAAATGTGCGACGAAAAGAGATTTAATTTTCTTTCAATTTCTTTTTTACGCAACAACAATTTAAAACAAAATTCTGTATTATTTGATAGTTTTGTACCGGAATTTAATGCGAATTACCCTATTCAAAAATATTTTGATATGGAGCATTTCAAAGAAGTTTACAAGGAACTTGAAAGTTTAAGTAAGAAATCGAATGTAAAATTAAGATTTTCACCGAAGTTTGAATATTCTAAAAATCCACTTGAAAAAATTGAAGAATTTTTCAACACTCCGGCAGAAAAACCTGTTTCAGAGATTTATAAACCTTGTATGTATCCTTATTCAAACATGATGATTAATCCGCAGGGAGATGTTTACCCTTGTTTGTCACAAAAAATCGGCAACATCAAAGATATGCCGATTAAAGAAGTTTTCAACCTTCCGCATTACAGATGTTTTAGAAAAAATCTTCACGCCGCAAAAGTTTTCGGTGCATGCCAAATGTGCTGCGAATTGTGCGTAAAATAATTACAATCTATATGCTCACGAACAACTGCTCCCTCAGCACAAGGGGCGAGGGGAAAGAAGAATGTGTTGGCGATATGAACCAAAATATCTTCAACGATACGGACTTTTCACGTTTCACTTCTCTCTTTCCCCCCTATAGTCCTATCGCCTTATTGCCTTATAAAGAATGGCAGATGGGTGAAAGCTTATAATATAAATTCCCTTACGGGATAGCACCCACCTAAATTACCTCTCACAAAACGTGACATTTAGTCACCTTTTGTTCGGCAGAGTCTCATCAGGGAGGAAAACAATTTCCTTGATACGGTCTACTCACTATTCACCACTCACCATTCACTTATTCATCCCGATATGGTCCTTTCACGTTTCACGTTTCACTTCTCTCTTAAAGCTGCTTAGCGCCCCATGTATTCATGGAGATAGCAACATGCCTGTATAATCGTGGACTTTTCAAATTGGGAATATAAGTTATACTAAAAATGTGGTTAAGATTCACGCCCAAAGATGGCAAAATCGTTTACCACTAAAGTTAGGGGATAGCAGTATGGGTTATATTCATTGCTGTGGAGCTTTACATAAGACCAAAACTTTTCGTCTTGTTCCGCAGGAAAACTTTTTGTTGTGCGAACTAGATTACTTGAGCAAATGTCCTGTTTGCGGTCATTCGGTTTGCCAACTCACAAGAATTAACAAAGAAAATAATATTTCAGTTATAAGAAAAATTAATCAAAAAGCTCGGGGATTTTTCTCAAAATTAAAAAATTCCATCTTATACGAAATTCGACCTGCAAATTACAAACCGTTATACACGAGCAAATTCTACTTAAATTATAACGAATTTGGAGTAAAAAAGAGATGTTATTCAAATCTTAGAGCTTTGAAAATAGGACTTACAGAAAACAAATACCTAAAAAACAATCCTTAAATTATCTTACTCTCTGGGCGGATAATTCCGCCCTTGTTTTTTTGAACGGAAATATTATGAATTATATTCAGTCGTTTTTTAATATGCTGAATGTATAAAGACTAGTAAAGGAATTTTGAACATGGCACTTTCCCCCAAAGAAGTTGAAGTAATAACTTTGGTTGCATTGGGTTATTCAGATAAAGAAATTTGTTCGGCACTCAAAATAGCTTATGGCACCGTAAGAAATCATATAGATAGAGCAATTTTAAAATTACACGCACAAAACAGAACACATGCGGCAATGATTTACAAGTTTATGAATAAAGAATGGTTAGAGGAATTTTATGAAGCGAATAATCATACATTGGACAGCAGGAACGTACTTTCCAACTAATTATGAAAAAGAACATTATCATTTTTTAGTTGATGCCAAAGGAGAAATCCATTACGGGGTATTCAAGCCAGAAGCAAATGAAATATGCAAAGCCGGCAAATATGCAGCTCACACCGGCGGAGGAAACACCGGTTCAATCGGAGTTGCTATCTGCGCAATGTTGAATTACAAGTCGGCAAAATCTGTTGGGAAATATCCGATTACCAAAAAACAATTTGAAAGTACAATGAATTTTTGCGCACAACTTTGCAAAAAATATAACATTCAAGTAACACCACAAACTGTTCTCACTCATTACGAGTTTGGGAAACAAAATCCAAAAACAACGTCAGCGGGCAAAATTGATATCAACTATCTTCCTCCATATCAATGGATTACAAAAGAAGAAGTCGGAAGTTTTATAAGAACAAAAATCAAATGGTACTTAAACAAAATCAACAAAATTAATTAAAAAGGAGCTACAAAAATGGAAGTATCATATTACAATTTAGCAGGCGGAATAAATCAAGCTTTAACAAAAACAGAATTGGGGCTTAATACAAAAAAGATTTATTGGGCAGATGCTACAAATATTGAAATCCTCCAAAATCGAGGAATTGTAAAACAAAAAGGAAATTCCTTATTTTTAGATATAGGAGAAGAAATCACAGGAATAACAGAAATGTTATCTTATGATATCCCCAAATTAGTTATCACGACAGTTTCAGGTAAAATATTTATTTATGACGAATTACATTCCAAAACGAATTTAATCGACAAAACTTTAACCGGCAGAAAACCTAAATTTTTAAACTTTCTAAATGGAATATTAATAATGACAGAAAGTGATGGATTGTTTTACATCAAAAACAATTCAACTTATGACATTGTCGAGTGTGGATTAAAAGACTTAAATGGAGATATTTTAACAGGAGGAATTATTTCTGCATACAAGGGTAGAGTTTGGGTCGCAAAGAATGCAACCATTTACTATTCTGCACTTGGCAATTACAATGATTTTACGACTTCTGACGATGCTGGTTACATCAACGAATTTCATACAGATACCGGTTCAATAACAGCATTACACCAATATAAAGATTATCTTGCAATTTACAAAAGAAATAGCGTTTACCTTCTTTCGGGAACAAATCCAAGCGATTTTGCAATCACTTTATTTGCAGATAAAGGTGCTATAAATTCTTCATCAATCCTCAACGTATCAAATAAACAATATTTTTTGAGCAATGGAATTTTTGCACTTGAACAAGTTGGAGAACTCAACCAAATTCAACTCGGGAATGAAATATCTTTAAATATAAAAGATGAATTTTCGTCTTTTGAGAATTTATCAAACACAATTGCTTTGCATTACGAAAAGAAAAATCAAATCTGGTATTTCTTTCCATACGCATCAGACAAATATTTTCACACCATTTGGATTAACGATTATGTAAACAAAGCTTGGTATAAAAGAAAAGTTCCACAAGATATAGTAACTGCTTGCGTACATAATGAACAGATTTATATAGCAGATAAAAACGGAAAAATTTACAAAGATGACTATGGAACAACTTTTAACGGAATTCCAATTGATTTTATGTGGAAATCTCCATTTCTTGCAATTACCAATCCTCATCATCGAAAAATGATTGACGAATTTTATTTTCTGTTAGATACAGAATATGACAATAATTTTAAATTTTCAGTATTCAAAGATTACGACAGCGAACTATCAGACGATGAGGAACATATTTATTCTGTTTACAAAGATCATTTGATTTGGGCTGACAACGATATGCCAGACCACCAACCGTGTCATTGGGGAAATGAAGAAAGTTCAATTCCTGTTTGGGCAGTAAACAAAGATACTTTAGAAAAAGCCGAAATCTCTGAAGCAAATTACTCCGTACAATTATGCGTCGAAGGAAACGACATCACAAATTCTTGTGCAATAATCGGACTTCAATTTAGAGAAGTCTATATTGATGATTAATCACCACTCATTTTATACAAATTACACACTAAAAAAAGAAAGGAAAAATTATGTCAGAAACAACTAACTCTTACTCAGCATTCATTCCTGAAATTTGGAGCAAAAAATTAAACAATATGCTGGAAAAAGATTGCGTTATGCTACAATGTGTAAACAGAAATTGGGAAGGAGAAATTAAAAATCAAGGTGATAAAGTTAAAATCATAACTCCTTCAGAAGTTACAATTTCAACATTAGGTTCAGAAAATATTACATATAGTGAACTTGAACCAACATCTCAAGAACTTGTAATTGATCAAAAGAAATTCTTTGCGTTCAAAATCAATGATATCGCACAAGTACAAGCAAACACAGATATTATGGAAGCACATCTTAAAAATGCAAGAAAAGCAATAGAAGAAGTTCAGGATGCCTATCTTTTATCACAACATGCAAATGTTGCAGCAACTAACATTGTTGGCAGCGACGAAGCTCCGATTACTCTTGATAAAACAACTATCTACTCATATTTTGTGAAACTTGCACTTTGTTTAAAAAATTCTGATGCTGTTTCTACAGGCACCAGACCTTGGGTCGTAATTAACCCGACAATTGAATCTTATTTATTACAAAGCTCTGAATTTATTGGTGCGCACAATGTTGCTGATGAAACATTAAGAGAAGGAGCAATCGGAAGAATTGCCGGAATGGATGTTTTAGTAAGCACAAACTTAACCGCAATATCTGACAAATATTATGTATTAGCCGGTACAAATGAGGGTATTACATTCGCCTCTCAATTAGCCAAAATCGAAAGTTTGAGAGATAAAGACAGTTTCTCAGACCTTGTTAGAGGCTTATACCTATACGGTGCTAAAACCGTTCAGCCAAAAGCTCTTGCAAAAATGGTTGTTAGTGCAAAATAAATCGGAGCATGTAAATAATGTTTAACAATTTCAAAATAAAAATTAAAGAACTCGCAAAATCTGCAGTAAATAACGCAGAAGAAATTCTTGGAAGCAACAAAGGGAAGCAGAAAAAAGAAATGGCTATAAAATTTGTCATTGAAAAACTTCCTGTTCCTATTGTTTTAAAACCAATAATTTCGATTATGTTTTCATCATTTATTGATGAAGCAATTGAATTTGCGGTCACATACATGAAAAGACAAGCATAAGGAAAAAGTTATGAATGAACAAAATATAGAAAATGTTTCATCTCTTGCCGACAATCAAAATCCGGCATCTGAAAACAATCAGCCAAACATTGCCGAGAAATACAAACAAATGGCAATTAACGACATCAACACAATTAAGCAACTAGTTGGGAATGGTGTAATGACACAAGAACAAGGACAAAATTTGATGAATTTCGTATCTCAAAAGGCGTTTGAGAAATACACAGAAAATCTACCTCAAAAACAGTTACAACAGTCAATAGACATTCCAACTCAAGCCAACCCCATGCCGGACTTTTTCAACCAAATCGGCAGAAGTGATGTCTATGATTATTTAAAAAATTCAAATACCAATTTTGATAGAGATGAAATTTCTAAAATCTCTGCACTTGTAGAAAAAATTGAAAATTCTGCAATCCAAAGATATTTAGAAAAACAAAAACACGAAAAGGCATTAATCAATGAAAACGAAACCGCCAAACAAAGGTTGCGTGCAAATGCACAAAACAATAATTCTGACGGCATGAAAAACTTGGTCTTTACTCGTGAACAAATCGGCAAAATGAGTGGTGCTGAGTTCGCAAAAAACGAACAAGCCATAATGGCTCAACTCCGTAAAGGGTTGATTAAATAGCATATAACTATTAAATCTTTTGTGAGAGAGTAGTCTATTTTTAGGCTACTCTTTCTTGAAAGAAGAAAGGAGAAAAATGAACTACCTAGAACTTATTAACAAATGCCTTGTAGAATTAAATTACAAACAAGTTAATACTTTTTCCGAACTGACCAAAAATGAGCATAACAAATTGAAAAATATTATTAACATAATAAATTCCGAAATTTGCACATCTGACAAATGGAATTTTTTAATAAGAAACAAAAAATTAACCCTTTCCAAAAATTCAGGAGAAATAGAAAATACAATAGACGGAAGGATTAAAGATATCATTGTTGATGGCAAAAAGTATGAGTACTTTGCAAATTTTGAACACTTTTTTACAAACTCTCAACCTTCAAGCACTTATAGCTTATTCAATGACAAAATTCTTTTTCCAACTTTTAACAAAGACAAAACCGTTGAAATTATTTACTACACCAAAAACTGCGTAAAAAATCAATACGGCGAAGAAAAACTGACTTTTGAAGAAGCTGATGACATATCTCTTATTCCAAACCCATTTGTCGAACCGATTGTTGTATATGGAGCTTGTATGAGATTAAAAGGCAATCCAAAACATGCCCGATTTAGCTATTGGCTAAGCATGTACAAAGATGCTTTTGCGAACTTAAAATCAAAAGTTTCTAAAACAATTGAGGAACATCCAACTATTAAAATATCCCGTAGATAAAGAGTTTCTCCAAAAAAGTAAAATCATTTTTGCGCATAAAAAAAACAGGAAGTTTAAAATTCATTTTCCCCTCCTGTTAAGATTTACACTAGCCGAAATATAAATAGCATGACTATTATACAATTTTTTTCGAAAAATTTCAAATAATACCTGCAAATGTAACGAAATGTACATAATTTAAAACCTATAAACTTATGAAACGATTAACTAAACAACAAAAAATATTTGTATCTGAATACATCAAAACTCTCGATGGAGAGCGTTCTGCGAAATGCGCCGGTTACAAATCAAAGAATTTAACAACAACCGCAACAGAACTTTTGTCTGATGAAACCATTATAAGAGAAATTAAAACACAACTAAAACAACAAATTTCATCATTAAGAGTAAATAAAGGTTATGTAATACAAAAATTACTCCAAATCGCAGAATTTTCACTTGAAGAGGAAGATATTTTGGATAAAGAAGGTGATTACACCGGCAAAAAGAAACTTCGTGATACATCTGCCGGTTTAAAAGCCCTTGAAAATTTATGCAAATATCTTGGATTTAACTCTAAACAAGAAGACGAAGAATACAAACAAGCCAAAATAATAACAATTTCAAATCTTGACGATGAAAAAATCTAATTATTAATAAGGAGAAAAACTAATGAAAAACAGTGACGCAGAAGCATTACTCTTGAGCAATGCTTCTTTAGAAGATCTTATAAAAATGAAGATTGAAAAAGAATTTATGAACGATTTAAAAAAATCAAAAGAAAAACCTATCCCCAAAACTTACACCAATATAAAAGATTTGCCTAAAGACAAAATATTTTCGAAATATTCTATATACAAATTTTTCAACAGAAAAACGGGATGCGAAACATTTATAAACGGAATTCAAGCAGATGCACTAATAGGATTGCAAACTAATGTCAGATCCAAAATGTTAAAAGGAGAACTCAACGCCTTCACAACAGATGATGCGTACATAAAATTTGAGAAAGCTGAATATTAATGACAAAATTTTCAAACCCTTATGAAAACCCAGCATACGTAAAACAAGCAATACTTTTATATTTAAAATATTCAAAATTCCTTGATGACGACTACGCTGATACCAAAAACGACAAAGTACAATACTTTTTTGACCTCATAAATAGAACTTATCCATATTTTTGGGTAATTACAGAAGGTGAAAAAGTTAGCGGATTTGTATATCTGGATAACATTATAGGGAATAATAAAAAATACCATAGTGCTGAACTAGTTACCTGCTTTGACAAGAATTATTGGGGAATTTATACAAAAATTTGCGCTTATTGTTTCTTGCGCCTAATTTTTCAAAAATATGGTTTTGAAAAAATCAAAGCCCTTATATATCCTGAAAATTTTCGTGTAAAAAATCTGCTTTTACATTCAGGATTTTCCAAAGAAGCTTTATTGAAAAATGAAACAAAAAGAAACGGGAAACTGCAAGATATTGAGATTTATTCAATATTAAAAGAAAGGTTATAAAACAATGAAAATAGAACAAGAAGATTTAATTCAAAAATTAGATAATCTAAATGAAAAATACTTAATCGGAAATATTACAAAAAAATTTGATAAATACGACGGAGAAAGGAATTCTCAATTAACAGATATAAAACTCGTTAGAGATGCAATTTATAATTCGGAAATTCCACGACTTAACGGCTGGGATAACAAGGTTGAATTACCTGATATTTACGAACTCGCTCAAACTTTAAAATCTCATATTAGCGAAAACCTATATTCCCATCCGGATGCAATGTTTGACGTTTCCGGTACAACTCCACAAACACAAAGTTTTGCAAATAGCCAAAAAGCAATGCTTGTTAATACTTTTGAACAAATGAACCTTGAAAATGAAATGGAAAAAATTATTGACGGAATTATTGAAACCGGAGAAAGTACACTATTTGTCGGTTGGGAAACAAAAATTAAATCGACAAGACGAGCGCAAACTCTTGAAGAACAACTTCTATCAGATGATAAAACAGGTTTTGTACTTGATGAAAAAATTATTTATGACAACGCCAAAATCAAACATATTAAGTCAGAAGATTTTGTTTTCGATAAATTCAATATTGACAACTGGGATAAATGCGCCAAAATATACCGCACATATCTAACAGTTGATGAAATCTTTTCAGACAAAGCTAACAACCAATTAACTAAAGAAAAACTGGAAATTTTGAAAGGAGTGGTGGCAAATAACAAACGACCTAACAACAAAGAAGAAAAGGCCGTAGAAGGTAACAAAGTTGAAATTTTAGAATTTTGGGGTGATATTGAACTCAATGACGGAACTTTACTAAAAAATTGGTTAGTCGTCGTTGCTGCAAGACAAATGATTATTCGTTTTGAGAGTAATCCGTTCGTAATCAACCCATTTATTCACGCAAACATAATTGAATCTCCGCAAACTTGCAGAGGAATTTCTCCGCTAAGAGTTGCACTGATTTTGAACAATATAGCATCAACAATTTTAAACAAACAAATTGATGCACTAGCTCTTATGATGAACCCTCCATATCTTGCGCCAAAAGGATGTTTCAAAGGGCAACAAGAAGTTAAACCGGGCAAAATTATTGAATACGATGCAGCGCTTATGCCGCAATCTCCAACTCCACTGTCTTTTGACAAAGCAATGGTTGGTTGGGATTTCTTAAACTATTTTAAATCAACGATTGAAAGCGCAACAGGAATTTTCAAAAACATGGCTGGAAATATTCAATCAGCACAACGAACCGCAACCGAATTAAACTACTCAGTGAGCGGACAAGAAGCACGCTTAAATATGATTTTGGATTCCATAAACAGAAAAATCATTGTTCCTATGGTTGAAAAAACTGCAGAAATAATTTCATATTTCAAACTTGGCAAAGAATTAATCGGTGTAAATGATAGGGGCAAAACAAGTTTTATTGAAATTGATGATGATATTAGAAATTCCAATTATATTTACCGCTATGGCGATAGAAAAGCAACTTTTGAAAGGAAATTAAGATTAAAAGAGCTATTTGAAGTCGTACAAGCCTTTGCCCAAGTTCCGGAAGTTGAAGAAAAAATTGATTGGCTAGAATGTTTCAAATTCGCACTGGAACAGTATGGGATAGAAAACGCAAATAATTTTTTATTGGAAGAAAAAGCTAATTCAAATCTTTCCGATTAGCAAAATAAAAACATAATGCAGACAGATTTGAAAAAAGATATTTATATATTCTCATACACCAATAATACATAAAAGGAGAAATTATGACAATTGATAAAACAACTAAAATAACCAAAAAGGTATATACATTTCACTAGCTTTTAAATATAATAAAAATATGAAAAAGATTATTATATTAATATTAACATTATTATTAATTCCTTTGAACGCAATAGCGGAAGAACTTCCGCCAAGGGGAATTGGGATTGAAATAACAAAGAAAAACTCTCCAATACATTGGAAATATTGTGAGGACTATGCAAAATTATTAAAACAAGCTTTTAAAACAAAAACTAAAGAAATTCAAACCGAACGGGGTTGGGGAGCTAGTTATGATTTTATAATAACTAAAAATGGAGAAATCCAAGACTTTGAACAAACTATTTATCAAAATGACTATTTTGATAAAATTGTAAAAGACATAATTTTATCAGTAAAACCAATCCCTTTTTATGAAGGAATGAATGAAGATAGTATTTTAGTATCAATTTATCTGGGTTATCAACGCTATAATGAGGTTAAAATTTGTATAGGGTCTACCGACTTCAAACACAATGAAAGAGATATTTACATGCTCTTGATAGACCTAAAAAAATAATAATAAAAGATAAAAATATATCACAACAAAACCACTTAAAAAGTGGTTTTATTTTTGTGCAAAGAAAGGAGAAAAATGGAAAGAAAAACGACAGCTAACGATTATAAAATTTTATGTTCAGAAGCAAATAAAATCATCAAAAGAAAGTAACTCAAGTAATTCTTCATCAGGGCAATGGGTTACAATCAACGGGAACCACGTATTACTAAAGAAATAACAGTTTTGAATAAAGGGGGAATTGTTGTATAAATTATTAAAAGCACAACGGGAGTTTTTAGAAATCCCGCATGATTACTCATTAGATGTCGCTGTTTATCAAGGGGGTTACGGTTCGGGCAAAACTTTTGCAGGGTCTTTATTAGGAATTTTATTGGCTTTAAAATTTCCAGGAATAAGAGGTCTTGTTGGAGCGCAAACCTACACCCTTGTACGGGACACTACTTTACAAACATATTTTGAACATCTTGACAATTTTGGATTTACGGAAGGCAAAGACTACGATTGGTCATCATCTCTCCAAAAATTAACTTTTAAAAACGGCTCAGAAATTCTATTCAGGCATTTTGACGAACCAAATAAATTAAAATCTCTAAACTTAGGATTTGTCGAAATTGAGGAAATGTCCGATATTCCTTACGATACATTCAAAATGCTCTTGGGGCGTATGCGACAGAAAGTCAAAAAATCTTGGAAAGATTTTACATATAGAATTTTTGGACACACAAATCCCGAAACTTGTAGGGGATGGGTTTATAAAACATTTAAAGAAAACAAATCGCCAAATTATAGGTTAATTAGCGCTCCAACAACCCAAAATATTTATTTACCAAAAGGTTTTTGCGATGAATTAAAAAAGGTTTATGACGAACAATACTACAATATTTTTGTACTTGCACAAAACGGAGAGTACAACAACGGACTTGTCATAAAGGATTTTTCCGACGAAAACATAAAAGAAATAACTTATCAACCAGAAATGGATTTGCACATATCCTGCGACTTTAACGTTGATCCAATGTGTTGGGTTTTTGCACATAAAACAGACGATAAGGTCTTTTACTTTGATGAAATCGCAATGGAAAATACGACAACCGCAAAAGCTTGCGACGAATTTTATCGCAGGTACCCAAACCACAAAGGGAAAATCATCGTAAACGGTGACGCATCAGGCGACAACAGAAGTTGTACCAGTGAATACACAAACTACGTAATTATAAACAAAAAACTTTTACAATTCGGCTATGATGTGGAAATTCAGATAAAAGCTTTTAATCCGCCAATAAAAAATAGGATTATGGCATTCAATTCAAAAGTCCGCTCCGCAAATGGAGAAGTCTGTCTTTTTGTTGATAAAAAATGTGAAAAACTTTTATACAACATCTATAATCTCAAATACAAAGAGGGTTCGTCAAAAATAGATATTCCAACATATCAACAAATCAAGCAGTCAAAAGAACTCAAATTCTTATCTCATCCGATGGATGCCGCCTCATATTTAGTTGATTTTTATTGGCCAATAACACTGTAAGGGAGGAGTTTTAATGGATAAATTTATTGAATATTCACCTATTATAATTGTTGTTTTAATGTTTTTTATTCAACAAAAAATTTTTGTCACTCCGGAACAATTAGAGAAAAAACATAGAGAAATTATTGATGAAATTGAAGAAAAATTCGTGACAATGAATAGTTTTATTGATTTAAAAGAACAGTTTTCGGAAATAAAGGATAAAATTGATAAAATTTATGACTTATTGATTGATTTGAAATGAAAAATCTGTATCATGGAGAAATTATTACAAATTCGTAACATTATTCTCTATATATTAAAGTTTGATTGCCAAAATACCGTTAATACGAGTAATAGACATGTAAGTTACTAAGTAAAATCGAAAGGAAAGCGTTAATACAATGGGATTGGCAGCTTCACAAGCAAGATTTCTGGCGATAACAGCAAGAAAGATGAATTGCGAATTTGAATCAATGCAAATTGCGCAACAAAAGCTTTCTGTTACTCGTGACCAGCAAGCCGCAGCTCAGGAATATCAAGATTCTTTGAATGCGACTAAACTTGTATGGGATGCTGACAACAATTGCGACGGGACCGGAGATGTTTACAATTTGTCTTATGGATTAATGATGACACCTTCCGCATTGAATGAGTATGATCCTTATTTAATTACAGATTCTCAGGGTAGAATTGTTTTGACCGAAAGCATGTTTACTGCAGCACAGAATGCGGGTATTATTGATAAAGACGGTAACCCAATTGCGAAAATCACCTCCAAAGATGGAAATACAACAACTCCAAACGGATTATTTACAGTTGGAACAACAGATGCAACAACAGGAGGTTCTCGTAACGCATTCTTATACCAATTAGGAGTTCAAGGAATTGCAGATCCTTCTACAATTAAATCAATATACGATCTGGGAGATGCGGGTTATACAAAATCTGGTATTGGTGGAGCTATAATTGACAAAACTTTGACCAACGCCATGACAACTAATACCTTCATCACATATATGCAAAACGCAGTGGATGAAAAAGGAAATTCTATCTATGCCCTTGATGTAATTTCACTTCTTGCAGATGCTGATGGAAATAAAGAAGTAACAGATGATGAATTTAACAAAACTTTCTGTACAACGACATCACCTTCTAATAAAGATGATGGGAAAATCATTATCACAAAATCAGGTAATGCTCTTTCAAGACAAGATATTGAAAAATTAACTCTAGGCGACTTGTTGAGTGGCAAATACGAAATGAGTGGAACAATGGGAGCTGAAGCGTTATCATCAATTGCCGAAAAAGTTTTAGCGGGTATGGCTGCTAAATTCGGATTGGGTGAAAGTGCAAATGTTAAAGGTTTGAATGTTGATGCAACTTCTGAAAGTGCATTAAATCAAGCTTACGAATTTTCAAAACTTCAACTTAACGCAAATTATGCAGTAAGTTCAAGCGGCAAAACAACTTATGCAGCTATTTCTAACGCAATTTCCGCTGCTCAAGGTTCTAATACTATTGCCAAATCAAACCAAAATATTTCATCAATAAGTTTAACAAATATGTTGAAATCATTTTTAACTAACTTTGCCATAGCATTGGAAGGCTATGATGCAGGTTATGGTGTAGATAAGACTTCTACAAAGAAAAGTGATTATGTAACAGATGATTTAACATATTACTTTGTACTTAAAAATGATAACGCAACAACAGAGCAATCTAGTTTAAACGCAGATTTTTATAACATGTTGTATAACCAAATTTGTATGAATGGAGCTTGTACTGACAAAAACATTATGCAAAAAATAAATGACCAAGAATACCTAACTCACGCTTTGAAAAACGGTCAATTATTTGTTTCTACCCTAAATACTGACGGATATTTTTATCAAGGACATTACACCGCAAGCGGTCACATTGCAGAAGTAACTGATGATGATGCTATAGCTCAAGCAGAAGCCGAATATAACGTTAAAAAGACAAAATTAAACTATAAAGAAGAAACTCTTGAACTAAAAATGAAAAATATTGATACAGAATTGTCATCATTAACAACCGAATACGATACTGTTAAAAACCTAATTAGCAAGAATGTTGAAAAAGTATTTACAATGTTCAGCTCGTAGGTTTAAGTTATTAAAATTTCATGTTTAACATATAATTAAATCATGAAAGAATATGATTTTTATATAGTTCCGACACCTATCGGTAATTTAAGCGATATTACTTTGCGAGCAATAGAAACACTAAAAAGTGTTGATATTATTGCTTGCGAGGACATGAGAGTAACTCAAAAGTTATTAAACCACTATGATATAAGGACAAAATGCGTTTCTTATCACAAATTTAATGAAAAAGAACGTGTGGATTACTTCCTTGAACTGTTAAATGAAGGCAAAAAAATTGCACTTGTTTCTGATGCAGGAACTCCTCTTTTTTGCGATCCGGGAGCGGTTATCGTAGAAGAATTGAGAAAACATAATTTTTCTGTAACATCTCTTGCCGGAGCAAATGCAGTTGCAACTTTTTTATCTCAAGTTCCAAGAGAGGGAGAAGATTTTACATTTATCGGATTTTTACCAAAAACAAAAACTCAAATCGAAAATCTTTTAAAAACGTACAAATCGACTGATATAGTGTTTTATGATTCTCCAAACAGAATTTTAAACACCTTAGATATTATCAAAGAAATTCGACCAAATTCTAAAGTTGCAATCGGGCGAGAACTTACAAAAGTTTTTGAAGAAATTGTTATTGATAGCGCAGAAAATATTATTGAACATTTTAAAAATAACATTTTAAAAGGCGAAATTGTCGGGCTTATCTTTAGGGAAAATTTTAATTGTAACGATATTGACATTGACGAAAAAATTTCTGTTTTAAAACGCAAAGGTTTTAAAGACAAGGATATATCAGTGATATTGGCAGAATTGTATAAACTAAATAAAAACGATATTTATAAAAGATGTTTATTATAATTTACATCTTCCACTTTTTTTAATTTATGATATAATATTTTTAGGATAGTTAATTGAAGTTTTTAAGGTAGAGATTTTTTGAGAAATAAAAAGTATATATCTTTAATAGCCCTGTTGTTGGTTATGACATGCCCGCTTCAATGTGCTGCACGAGGAAATTTCTGGGGCGGTGCAAACGATACAGATGTGCATGACCTTCAAACACCTACTGCAACACAGACTTCTTTTGACGAAACTCATACAACTTCTGCATCAGTAAGCACAACTGCAAATACTTCAGAAAAAAGAAAAATTAAAAATATTGAATTTGTCGGGAACAACGTTATTGACAAATCTCTAATTTTGCAACAAATGAAACTTCAAGCCGGAGACACATACAACAGAGAACTTGTGCAACGTGATCTTAAAGCTATCTACGAAATGGGATATTTTACAGAAAACATGCGTGCAATTCCTGTAAACAATTCTGACGGTTCTATCACTTTAAAAATTGTTGTAACAGAAAACGCTCCCGTAACAGATTTTACTATTGAAGGAAACACTGTAATTTCTACCGACGAAATTTTATCCTACCTTCTTCCTATGAAAGGGAAACCTCAAAATATTTCAGAACTTAACAATGCAATTGCTAAAATCCAAGATTGCTATAGCTCAAAAGGGTATATTTTAGCAAGAATTGATTCAGTTTCTGACGATCCGGATGGAACTGTAAACATTGATATCAAAGAAGGGACAATCAACAGAATTTTAATTTCCGGGAATGAAAAAACAAAAGATTACGTTATTGAAAGAAATGTTTTGACAGAACCGGGACAAGTTTATAATGAAAACTTGTTAAAAGAAGATTTGGTAAGACTTTATGCAACTCAAGCATTCAAAGACGTAACCAGAGAAATCGAACCTACTGATGATCCTGATAAATACGATATTACTATTAATATTGAAGAACAAAGGACTGCTAGTATTTCAGTAGGCGGAGGTATTGACTCTGTAACCGGTGTGTTTGGTTCTGTTGGAATTGCAGATAACAACTTTATGGGAAGAAACGAAAGAATTTCCCTTAACGGTATTGCCGGTACCGGTGTAATCTTAAACGACTCATCCATTAAACGCCGTATGAATTTGCAGGCTGAGTTGAGTTATTTCAAACCATATTTTTATAACGCCGATACATCTTTGATGAGTAAGATTTTCTATAGAGATTTTGGTTCTTATCAAGTTCCACTTGCTATTGAAAGAAGAATTGGTGCAGAAGCAACTGTTGCTCACAGAATGAAATTCAATAAACACGTAACAGGGACTTTCTCTTTAGGACTTGAAAATATTGACGTATCTGAAGGCGATGCTGGTAAAATTGCAAGTTTGTACTCAAGATACAATATCCCAATTTCGGAACGTGCAAGACAACTTGATGGTGGATTATTCTTATCTTTAAGTCCGGCTCTTTTGTATGACACAAGAGATAGCGCAACAGTTACCAGAAAAGGGACAATGGCAAGTTTGAGATTTGATGAAGAATTTGGTGTTCTTGATTTTGATAAAACTCACGGAAAGTTAACCGGTATGGTTAAACAATATGTTCCTATTGGGAAGAAATCATCTTTATCATTCACTGCTAAAGGTGGAGGAAAAATTCACGGAGATAACATGCCGGAAGTTATGGCATATCGTTTAGGTGGCCCTTACACTATCAGAGGTTTCAAAATGAGTGGGGTTGGAACAGGCGACGCATTCATTATGGGTAGTGCAGAATTTGCAACTCCAATTCCGTTCCTTGATAGAACAAGAATTAATTTCTTAAACAACCTAAGATTTACTGTATGGGCTGATGCCGGTAAAATCTTCAACCCATCAATTACGGATAAAATTTACGACAGACCGCTTTATGCAGTATCTGCCGGTGTTGGTTTAAAACTGTATGTACCGGGAATGGGTCCATTATCTATCGATTATGGTATTCCTCTTACAAATCCGGGTAGTAACGGCAACAAAAACGGTTACTTCACTTTTGGTGTAGGCGATATAATGTATTAATCTAATGGAGGTATAAAATGAAAAATTTAAAATTAGCAGCTTTATTAATGACTGCCGGTTTATTTATTACATTAGGCAATCAAGCAAATGCAGCAGGCGTTGGATATATTGATTACCAAAAAGTACAAGATAGCTTTCCTTTTGCTCAACAAGCAGTAAAAGAAATTGATGCAAAAGCATTGGAAATGCAACAATACATGGTTGACAAAGAAAAACAATACAAAGCTCTTGATACTCCATTGAAAAAGCAAAACTTTGAAGATCAAACTGCAAGAGAATTTAAACTAAAACAAGATGCTTATATGCGTTTAAAATCTGATAAGGAAGAACAAGTTTATAACAAAATTCAAGCTGCAACAAAGCAAGTTCTTGTAGAACAAAAACTTGATGCAATTGTTGATTACAGAGTAATTTTTGTTGGCGGTGTTGATATTTCTGATTTGGTTATCCAAAAATTGAAAAGTAGCCAGTTTTAGTATTTAAGGAGAAATCATGAAATATTCTGAACATGGAGAACAATACCACATCGGTTTAAATGTTGGAGATGTGGGTGAATATGTAATTCTTCCGGGAGATCCTAAGCGTTGTGCTAAAATTGCAGCATATTTTGATGATGCAAAATTAGTTGCAGATAGACGGGAATACACAACTTACACAGGATACCTAAACGGAACCAAAGTTAGTGTAACTTCTACCGGTATCGGCGGTCCTTCAGCATCTATTGCATTAGAAGAACTTGTCAACGTAGGAGCTAAAACCTTTATAAGAGTTGGAACTTGCGGAGGAATGGATATTAACGTAAAAGGTGGCGATATTGTTATTGCAACTGGTGCAATCCGTATGGAAGGAACAACGAAAGAATATGCACCAATAGAATTTCCAGCAGTTGCAAATTTAGACATAATAAATTCTCTTGTTCAGGCTGCAAAAAACTTAGGACACGAATACCATACTGGAGTTGTTCAATGCAAAGACTCTTTTTACGGGCAACACAGTCCTGAAAAAATGCCTGTAAACTATGAACTACTCAATAAATGGGAAGCTTGGAAGAAGATGGGATGTTTGGCATCCGAGATGGAATCTGCAGCTTTATTTATAGTTGGTAGCTTTTTAAGAGTTAGAGTAGGTTCTGTATTTTTAACAGTAGCCAATCAGGAAAGAGAAAAGTCTGGCTTGGAAAATCCTGTCGTTCATGATACTGATATGGCTATCAAGACCGCTATTGAAGCTTTAAAAATTCTTATTGAAAACGACAAAAAATAAGGAGCAATTAAATGTTTAACAAAAAAATGCAGTATGTTATAAAAACTTGTGCAAGCGACAATACTCAAGAACTTCAAAACCTTTTGAACGAAATGTCTATGAACAATTGGGAACTGTATAGCATGCAAGAAGTTGAAGGCGAAGATGGTCAAATTTTGTGCAACTGCATTTTTATGCGAGAATCAGATACCTCCACAAATGAGATTAACGCAGATACAATAAACATTTCAACCTTTAAAAGTCAAATGGAGAAAATGCTTTCTACAGAACAATCTCCATATGAAATTTGCCTTGATATTCAAAGCAAAATCAAGGATCAAAAAGCTAAAATTGCAAAAGTAAAAAAAGAACTTGATGGCGAAGCTCCGGCATCTGTAAGCAGGAAAAAACTTAATGATAAAATTTCTGCCGGCTTAAAAGAGTTGGAAGATTTGAAAATCCAACTGGCAAAAGCAACATCTCCAGATGCGATGTATTCAAAGTTGAAAGAAGAAAAATTATCTATTCGCTTGAGTGAAGAGATTTTGGGTTACATTGATCCTGACAGTGAAATTGATGAAGAAGAACTCGTTGCAGAAACTGTTAAAACAAGATTAAAATTAACTGAAAGTCTTGGTTATGTTATTCCAAAAATAGTTTTCCAAGATGACGAAAATTTAAACCCTTATGAATTTTCAATAAAAATCAGGGGAATAGACGTCTTTAAATCTACGGTTTACCCGAATTTTTTAATGTTCTACACTGACGAATTACATTTAGATAAGAAAATAAAAGATTCAATTTCGACTACTGACAAAATTACAGGTCGAAAAGTTATTTGGATTGAAAAGAGCAAAACAAAAGATTTTTGGCAAAACGGGATTTCCGGTTCTGAATATATCGCAAAAGCTTTAGAATATTGCGCTATCAAATATGTTGAAGATTTACTTGATTATGCAGAATTAGATAAGTATATTGATGTAGTGAGCAAAACAAACGAATTTTTAGTTACAAACGTAATTCCTGATTTCATCTCGCTTTCTGACTTGAGATTTATTTTAACAAGTTTGATTAGAGAAGAAATTTCAATTAAAGATATCACATACATCTTTGAAAAAATTAATGATTTTGCAGAAGATAGCACAAAATCTGATTTAATTAAAAAAATTAGATTGACATTATCTCGTCAAATCTGTGACAAATACAAAAACGAAGACGGAGTTATTTCAGCATTTGAAATTTCAGAAAAAACTCTTGATAAACTAACTCCGAGTTTTGATGAAGGCGAAGATGCTATAATTAGAATTGATGCAGGTTTTGCCGAAAAATTGGCAGAAAAAATCATTAAACAATCAAAACAATTCGAGATTGATGTACCAAAACTTTTCGTACCATTAGAATTAAGACATTTGATATTCACACTTTTGAGCAATTATATTAATAATATCGTTGTTTTGGCAAGAGAAGAAATTGGTTGCAATGCGCAAGTTGATATTATTGCAGAAATTTAAAATTTCATTAGCAAAAAAATATTTTTACAAGTTTTAGAAAAAACATCATGCGCGTGTTAGGGATAAACAATCAAATACCATTTACAAGACGACCTCTACCGGAAGAAGAAAGAGGATTAAAAGATGCTTGTGACAAAGCTTATGATGCAATCGGGGTTACAGACAGAGTTGCGATTACGCATGGTTCCTGCTTTCCAGCAATTGACCGAAACACCTATATCGGAAGTCCTTATGGAAAGGCCGCTAGAGAATATGTCAAATTTTTATCCTTGTATGGCTTTAATGGTAATCAATTAGGACCTGGAGGAGAGTTGGAATTTAAAGATGGAGAAATTAAACCTTCTCCATATAATTCTTCTGCGTTTGCCAAAAACAGATTGTTTATTGATTTGGAAGATTTGACGACTGATAAGTATGGAAAAATTTTGTCAAAAGAAACATTCAATTCTGTCACAGAACCTATAAAAAATACTGATGAAAATTATGAAATGAGTAATTTTGAAGAAGCAATAAAAACTTATGACAAAGCTCTTTCAGAAAGTTTCAAAAACTTCAAAACAAATGTTGCAAAAGGTCAACCTCAAGCTCTTGCGTTACAAAATGAATACAACAGTTTTCTTTCTCGCAACAACAAAAGATTGACAGATGAAGGAATTTTTAAAGTATTAGCAAGACATTACAATACAGACAAAATCGACGATTGGCATAACAAACAAGATGAAAACTTGATTTCAGACTTGAATAATGGCGATATTGAAGCTATTGAACGATATAATAGCATTAAAAAGGCCAACAAAAACGAAATTGAGCAACATAAATTTGAACAATTTATAGCAACAAAACAAATTAAAGAAAATAAAGAATGGCGTGAAAAACTAGGTTTTAAATATTTTAACGACCTACTAGTAGGTTGCTCTCAAATGGACATGTGGCGTTACAAAGATGCGTTTTTAAAAGATTGGGAGATGGGAGCAAAAGAATACAATGGAAGATCTCAAAGGTGGCATATTCCGGTAATTGACCCTAAAAAAATATTTAAAAATGACAAATATGAATTGAATATCGGCGGGAAGTTTTTAAAAGAAAAAATAAATTTTGCACTTGAATTTAACGAAAACATCCGAATTGATCACGCAATGGGTTTAATAGAACCTTATCTTTTATTAAAAAATGCCTCAAATGAAGATTTTTCAAATAACTGCAATAAAAACAACAATATAGAAAAATATATTTCTGAGCTTACAGACAAAAATGGCAAAGAATATGACAAATACTGGGATTACCCAAAATTGTTGACTAAATTAATATTACCAGCGCTAAAAGAACACAACATAAAATCAGATATGCCTGTATGGGAAGATTTATGTACATATCCGCCAAGATTTAGAGAAATCTACGAAAACCAATTAAATTTACCAAAAATCATAAACCTTGACTGGACACGTGCGCAAGAAGCTTTAAAAACGACCCGAAAAGGCGATTGGTATCTAATCGGCTCACACGACAATATTCCAGCAATGAATTATCCTGATAGGGAAGGCTTAAATGGTTTCAAATACACAAAAAGCTCCCCTGCATGGGATGTAAATTATTTGGCAGGCTATTTGAATATTGATGACGGCAGACAAAATATCTCTGATATAAGAAACGAACTTAAAAACAAACTTAATTCTAATGACAGAGATTTAGTGAGAGCGAAATTTGCCGAACTTATGACTACGCCAAAATTTCAAATATCTTTTGCAGATATTTTAGGAATTACAGATGTCACATACAATATGGGTGGAATTGATAGAAAAGAAAACTGGAAAGAACGAATTTCTCCTGATTTTCTTGATAAATATTATGCAAATTTAGCAAGCGAAAACCCGACAGCTTTGAACATACCTGAATTATTAAAACAAGCCTTACAAGCAAAAATTGATGAGAAAGTAAGCCAAAGCGAAAACAAAGATCAAACCAGAGCCGAACTGAATGAAAAATACTCTTTACTTTTAAATGATTTACAAAAATACGCTGATATTTTAAAAGAATAAAAACTGAATTAATACTCAATAAATAGCAATTTATTTATGTCGATGTTTAGAGTATTTGCAAGTTCTAAAATTTTACCCAACGACATATTTATTTTACCGGTTTCTATACGTGCAATATAAGTTAAATGAATATTCATCAATTCCGCTAATTGCTCTTGTGTCAACCCTTTTTTAAGCCTTGCGATTTTTACGTTTAGCCCAAATTTTTTTAATAGTTCAGCTTTACTCAAACTCTTTTTCATATACATATATGTATAATACTTGACATATTAAGTATATAGCTATATTATTATCAATTATTAGACATATATGTATAAAAGGAGATTATATGAAAGAGGATGTTAGATTGAGAAATAAATCAGATGCAAAGACGCATAGAGGCAAAATCTGTTACGAAAATAAAAATTGTCATACTGAGGACAACAGTCCGAAGTATCGCATGGTGAACTGTACCCTTTTACTAAAAAAAGCCGCTTTTACATTGGCAGAGGTTCTAATAACACTCGGCATAATCGGAGTAGTTGCAGCAATGACTCTCCCATCTTTAATCCAAAATTACCACGAAAAGCAACGAGTTACTCAACTCAAAAAAGCTTATTCTGTGATGCAAAACGCTTTTTTGATGGCGCAAGAAGAATATGGAGATGTTACAGACTGGGGCTTAACCATCACAAATACAGGTGAAAAAGATGATGATGGAAACGACATTCTTGATAATAGTGGAACTGAAAACGTAATGAACATCCTTATGAAATATGTTGAAAAAAGTAAAATCCCTCAAAATTCATACATTGGTTATGTAGAATCTATTGATGGTAGACAAGCTTTTTGGCCTTGGGAAGTATCTTCTGATAAATATTTTTATTTAAAAGATGGAACTGTGGTCACAATGGGTTGGATTGGTAGTTTAGATTGCAATGGAGATTATCAAGGTAAAAAAATTGTCTGCTCTGACTTTTGGATAGTATTTCCTAAAAAATCTAAAATGAAAATTGGAGTTGATGTTTTTAATTTCCTCTTTACCACAGAAGGTTTTAAACCAAATTCAACAACAAACTATTGCAACGCATTTGAAGCAGTTGGAAGAGCAGATACCAACGGTAGAGGTTGTACTGCACATGCTTTATACAATGGCAATATGGACTATTTGCACAAAAAAGATTGGCAATAATTATTTCTTTAATTCAGGGATTTCTGGTTCTTCTCTGTGCATGCCTGTTTCATAACCAGGAACACAAAGGAATGCCGGAACGACTCTTTGAATAAATGAAGAGAATGGAGATTCTTTGGCCATTAAAGTAATAGCAACCCCTAAATCATCAACGTGAGGAGCAAAATCAGATGGTTTAATATTTCTTTCAACTTTTTTATGATAAATTTTTTCGTTTATAAAATTAGAAACTTTGTTTCCAACAAATATACCTGTTCCTAAAGCAGCAATTGTAGCAATCGAACCAGGAATAGCTTTTAGTGCAGCATTAAAAAATCTTGAAGCTTTGCCTGTTTCTTTTATTTGAGGAACAAGGTTTAAAATATTTTTTTCTTGTTTTTGGTATAGTATTCCAGCCAAAGAAACACATCCAATTGGAGCCAAAACATTACCAAGCAACTGGTTAATAGCCTCTTTATATTTTGCTTTTCTGTGTTTTTTATCATCAAAGACAAGCCCACCAATCAAACCACCAGCTACAGATGCTGAAGCCAATTCAATTACTTCAGCACCCTCCAAATGAACTAATTTTCTATCTGGATGATTTTTGCTATACAAACTAAAAATTGCCCAATCTTTAATTGGAGTTTTGGCAATTCTTGATGGGTTTAAAGAAAAACCTTGTCGTTTAGAAATATGCGCTAACGCCGTTGCAACACCCAATGCGGAAGTTGCCACAACACCCGCTTTAATCTTTCTTTCCTTATTCTTATTGTAATTAGTATTAGTCTGGTTTAAATTACTATTTACTGGAGTTACTTGCATTTTTCACACCTTCTATACACATTTTAACAAAAACACTGAATATAAAACATTGTTAGTTTAGGAAATTATTTTAACAAAACTTAACTACTTCATAGAGTGCGTTTTCAGTGTAACGAAATGTTAACAACATTTAAAATTAAGGCAAAAATGATTTTTCAGGGTCATTATGTATTCAGGAAAAATTTTTTAATATGGCAGTTTCTAATATAAAACCAAACTTAAATATACATATAAAACCCAATCAAACTCTGAAAGACTTTAGTTACGGACAAAAGTTTGTCAAAGGTCTGGCGAGCCGTTCTATCGCTCCTGTTATTTTATTGGAAGCTTTTGTTGAAGCCGGAAGAACTTATCAGGCCTACCAAAGAGGAGGTTTTACAGAAGCAAGAGAACGTTTGACCGAAGAAATGACAGGTGCATTGTTCTGGTTCAGCGGTGTTCCATTGTTCAATAGCCTTATCGACAAATTTGTCGGCAAAAAATTATTCAAATTGCCGGAAACTGACTTTGACACCGGCAAAGATGCTGTTCGTGATCCGTTCAGAAACTACATGAACAAATTCAAAAACCAACTAAAAATAGATCCTAAAAAAGCAGAAAAGGTTATCGCAGGCTACAAATTCGGGAAAGTAATGACAAGTATTTTACTTGCCAACGCCCTTGTTGGTTTTGTTTTACCAAAAGCTAACCAAGCTATAACAAAACATATTATGAAAAAACAAAAAGCCGAAGAAACTAATAAGCCAAAAACAAACTCACAAAATCAAGCAAACCAATCAGAAAATAATAATACTCAACCGCAATACACAATGGATAAATTTATGAAACAAGATAAAAATGTTTCATTCGGAGCAGTTTCTCCGCAAACATTGATGTCACTTGCTTATAGTTTTGAAAACAATCCTAAATATGGTTTAATTTCAACTGATGCCGGTGTTTGGGTTGGTAGAGGCGTTTCTGCGAGAAACAACCACGAAAGAACAGAAGTTTTATTCCGTGATATTTCATCAAGCTACTTCTACATGTTTAACATGCCTGTAGTTGCATTCTTACTAAACAAACTCCAGACCGGTAGCGGAACAAGACTTGACCCAATCGCAGCACAACAAGTTACAGACTTGATGCAAGAAGTTCTAAAAGCTAACGACGGCAAAATGAGTACAGATGACTTTAGAACCGCTATGTTAGGAAACAGAGATAACGCCGCTTACATTACTCCAAAATTGCAAAAAGCTATACGAGAAGGAAACGGTACTGTTGAATTAGATAAATTCACCGAATTGTTAAATGACGTAAAATCTAAATACCCTGAAATTGACATTGAAAGATTTAAAAAATCTGCCAAAGGAATGTCAGAACTTCAACCGAAACTTTCCGGCAAAGCTATTGTTACCGAAAAACAAATCGCTGACATATTTACAGACGGCGCAGTTAATATTCCTGATTTCTTGAAAAACGTATTCAGATGCTCAACGTCTGATCAAAACTTATTCACCGGAAGTATTTCTGAACCTGTATTTGATAAAGATTTGAGATTTATCCATAAAGAAACATTTATCAAAAAACAGCAAGAAATTGAACACTATATTCAATCAGTTATCAAGAAAGCTAAAAACGGCGAAATTACCAAAGAGCTTCTTGAAAAAGCACGCAAAGAAAACTTTGGCAAAAACGCATTCAACTGGGGAATTGGATTTGCAATTTCAGCAGCTTTCTTATCAACATTTATTCCAAAAATCCAATACTGGATTACAAGAAAAGCTACCGGCTCAAATGCTTTTCCTGGAACTGCCGATTATTCTAACGAAAAGAAATAATCTGAAACTATTTTTCCTTACAAGAATGTTTGCCTGTCCAGCTTAAATCTCTACAGTGTAAATAATCCATGTTTTCATTGTAAACAACCCAAGCAGTACAGCCAACACCTCCGGCAGTCGTTGCCACACATTCATCGCTGAAATTTGACCAACGACGAGTTTCATCTTTTGTTCGGCAGAGTCTCATTAGGGAGGAAAAGAAACATCTCACAACGAAAACAATTTTCCTTGATACGGTCTACTCACTATTCACCACTCACCATTCACTTATATTTAACGATACGGACTTTTCACTCAAAGCTACTGCTTTCTGATACCAACTTTGCATCCAAGCATCTAAAATTTCTAATTTTAACATATTTTTAATATTTTGCAGTTAAAAATCACTTGTAAATATAGTTTGAGCATGCAATAATTTAGTTATTGAAAGGCTTGTCATGTCAAATATTTTAGTATATTTACTCGATGGAAAAATTTATATTAATTTAACCAACAGATGTACAAATGACTGTATCTTTTGCCTTAGAAAAGACAAAGATGACGTTGTCGGTCAGACTTTATGGCTAGATGACGAAAATTCTACTGCACAAGATGTTATCAAACAGTTTGAAGTGAAGAGAAACGAACTACTGTCAACGAATTTGCCATTCACAGAAACTATTTTCTGCGGTTACGGTGAACCTATGCTTAAATTTGACGAGCTAAAACAAGTCGCTAAATACATTAAAGAGAAATACCCCAAAACTAAGATTAGAGTAAATACTAACGGACATGCCAATTATATTTACAAAAAAAATATAGTTCCAGAATGCAAAGGACTTATCGACGAGTTTTCAGTAAGTTTGAATGGAGCTACAAAAGAGGAATACAACGAACTTTCTCAACCAAAATTTGCTCAGGCTTATGAAGAAGTTAAAAACTTTATCAAAGCTTGTTCTGACGAAAAAATTTCGGTTGTCGCAAGCGTTGTTGAAGGTTACAAAGGTAGACACTTAGATTTGAAAAAATGCGAAGAAATCGCAAACAATCTAGGGGCTAAATTCCGTGTGAGAGAGTGGATTAAAAACGGGTACTAAATAGCTAAGGAGAAAATTATGCAAGTACAGGCTATCTCAAATCAAAACTTTCAAGGTTCAGTTACTTTTTCAAAAGACATTAGTCCTAAACTAGTCGGTTATTTATCAGAAGTTTCCGAAAAGTCAGGTATTGCTAAAAAACCTTATAATTTGCAAGTACAAAATACAAAAGATAAAAGATTTTTATCCATTGAGGCTATTAATCCTGAAAACTTAGCGGAAAAATATACAGTATTGGTGCATAAGTTCTTACAGAAAAAAGACATTTTGCACTCTGCGGTAAAAGATGCAATGAGTAATTTTGAAAAATCTCAATCTTTACCACAAAAAAATTTAAACAAAGTAATCTAAAATATGATTGAAAACTAAAAGAAAGGAAAAAACATGAACATTTTAGACAAAATCATGAAACCAAAATCAATTGCGGTTATTGGTGCGTCAACAAAAGAACATACTATCGGTTCTGATATCATGAAAAGATTACAGGAATACAATTTCAACGGAAAAATTTATCCTGTAAACCCAAAAGGTGGAATTATTGAAGGACTTCAAGCATACACTTCTGTTTTGGAAGTTCCTGGAGAAGTAGATTTAGCTATTATCGTAGTTAATGCTAAATTCGTATTATCAACTATTGACCAATGTCACGAAAAAGGTATCAAAGGTCTTTGTATCATCACTGCTGGTTTCAAAGAAACTGGTAAAGAAGGTGCTGAAGTTGAAAAACAATTAGTTGAGAAAATTAAAGAATACGGTATGAGATGTGTTGGTCCTAACTGCTTAGGCGTTGTAAATACTCACCCAGACGTTAGAATGGATGGATGTTTTGCAGAATCTCTTCCTGAACGTGGAAACATCGGTTTTGTATCTCAATCAGGTGCTTTAGGTGGCGGTATTTTGAACATTTTAAAAGACTTAAATCTTGGTTTTGCACAATTTATTTCAATCGGTAACCAAGCTGATGTTAATGCAGAAACTGCTCTTGAATATTGGGAAAATGATGAAGATGTAAAACAAATTTTGTTATACATGGAATCAATTCAAGATCCTGCTAATTTCAGAAAATTAGCTACAAGAATTACAAAGAAAAAACCTATTCTTGCATTAAAATCTGGTAGATCTGCTGCTGGTGCTTCAGCTGCATCATCTCACACTGGTTCATTAGCAGGTGCTGATAAAGCTGCTGCTGCATTATTGCACCAATCAGGTATTATCAGAGAATTTTCTTTGAAAAATTTATTTGCAACTGCAAAAGTATTCTCAACTTGTCCTATTCCAAAAGGTGACAGAGTTGCTATTATTACAAACTCAGGCGGTCCTGGTATTATGGCTACAGATGCAGTTTGCGAATACGGTATGCAAATGGCTAAATTGACAGATGCTACAAAAGACAAATTAAGAAGTTTCTTACCTTCTGCAGCATCAGTTAAAAACCCTGTTGATATGATTGCCTCTGCTCCAATCGAACACTACAAGCAAACATTGGAAACAGTAATCGCTGATGAAAACGTTGATATGATTATTACAATCTATCTTCCATTCTTAGGTTTGAAAGATATCGACGTTGCTAAAGCTTTGATGGAAATTAAAGCTGAACACCCTGAAAAACCTGTTATCGGTGTATTCATGACTAAGAGCGAATTCTTCACAAAACTTTCTGATATGAAAGTTAATATGCCATTCTTTATGTATGCAGAAGAAGCTGCTGACGGTTTGAACAGATTGAACGAACAAAGACTTTGGATTGAAAAACCTGAAGGAAAAGTTCCTTGCTATTCAGACGTAGACAAAGCTAAAGTTGACAGCATCATCAAAAACGCATTGAAAGAAAACAGAGCTCAATTAACAACTCTTGAATCAATCGATGTATTGCAAGCTTATGGTATCAGAGCTTGTAAATATGGTTTGGCAACAAACGAAGAAGAAGTTGTTAGCTTAGGTAACTCAATCGGCTACCCTGTTGTTATGAAAATGACTTCAAAAACAACATCTCACAAAACAGATGTTGGTGGTGTTGTTGTAAACATCAAATCAGAAGAACAATTGAGAAAAGAATACAAAGGCTTGCTTGAAAGATTAGAAGCTAAAGGCTTGCTAGAAGGTCTTGAAGGTGTAATCATTCAAGAAATGGTTAAGGGTTCTCGTGAAATGGTTTGTGGTATCGCAACAGATCCTCAATACGGTCCTATGATGATGTTCGGTTTAGGCGGTGTATTCGTTGAAGTTATGAAAGACGTAACTTTCAGAATTGCTCCTTTGACAGATACAGATGCTATGGATATGATTAAATCAGTTAAAGCATACAAACTTCTTGAAGGTGCAAGAGGTACAAAACCTGCTCAAATCGACCAAATCCAAGAAACATTGTTGAGATTATCTCAATTAGTTAATGATTACAAATTCATCGACGAATTAGATATCAACCCATTGTTAATTTCAGAAACAACTGGAGAAGGTATTGCCGTTGATGGTCGTATCAAAGTTAGATTGGAAGAAGCTAAAGAAGCTTTATCTTGTAATTGTGAAGCTTGCTCTTGCTGCTAATCTAAATTGTTAAATACAAATAAAAACGGTATCTTCGAAAAAAGATACCGTTTTTTTATTTCTAATCAATTTTTAATATATTATCAAGTGAAATTTCTAAAGAATTTGCAAGAGAAACAATTTTCTTTATAGTTAAATTCTGCTCTCCACGTTCAACTTTTCCAATATAATTCGTATGGACATTTGCTAATTCTGCAAATGCTTCTTGGGATAGGGATTTTTTAACCCTCGCTATACGAAAATTCAACCCTATTTTCTTTAGAACATCAACATAATCCAACATATAAAAAAGTTTATACTATTGACAATGTGTATTCTATACTATTATAATAGTGTAAAACAAGGAGAGGTTATGGTTAAATTAAAATCAATGAGTTTTCAAAATAAACAAGAGCAAGCGTTTACTTTAGCAGAAGTTTTAATAACACTTGGTATAATCGGAGTAGTTGCTGCTCTCACACTCCCCTCATTAATTAACAGAACAAAGAACAGAGAATTGCACACTGCTTTTTTAAAAACGTACTCTGAATTAAATCAAGTAGCTCAAAAATATTATGCGGATATGGGCGAAACTGTTACAGATACTTCATTTGCGACACAAAGCAACCTCGCAGATGAAATAATGACCAAATACTATAAAGGTTCAACCAAAATAACTTCCAACGGGATGGGAACAGATGACGGAAACGGGAACTTTTTAGCATTTTATTCCATAAGAACACTAAGCGGGAAAGCTTATTCCGGTGGAGCAAATAGTCTAGGGAAAAATTCTTCATTTATTTGCGATAATTCTCCTTTTTATCAAACTGCATCAGGTGCATTATTTATTTTTAATGACAAAGCAGAAACAGAAACTCAGAACGGACCTGTTGTATGTGTAGATATTAATGGTAAAAAAGGTCCAAATAGGTACGGAATGGATTATTTTTTATTTGCGTTTACCAAAAACGGAAATGTTGTGCCAATGGGAGATTTAAGACAAGAAACATATGGAGGTGTAGCTTCAAACGGCAGCGCAGCTAATTTTTTTCTTAGCGGTACGGCTAGCTGCTCCAATACAACAAACAATATTCACCAAAACGTAACCTGTGCATACTATGCACTTTCTAACACACATCCAACAAAAGCAGGGAAAAATTATTGGACTGACTTTCTTGGAGAAGTTTCTGTAAGGTAATAATTTCCTTAAAATTTCTTAATTTTTAATATTAATCTAGCAATTATTTTTTTTCAGAGTATTATTAGAGTTAGAAATACAATTACCCTAATAAGGAAGAAGGTTTTATGATTATTCAAAGAATTTACAATGCAGCGATTGGCGCAACATACGATAGAGCGCAAATTACAAAAGACTCCAAACACGTAAAAAAACTTGATAAAATCGAATTTGATTGTTTTAACAAAAAAAGAGCCACTTCTGGTCCATCAGTTCACAATCCGATTAAAATTGCAAAAAGTTGGAGGTTGGCATTTTTAGAAAATATGAAAAGACAAAAGATGATTGAAGACTTGAATGCTCCGTTTGAAAAAACAGGAATTTTGGCCAAAACAAAACAAATTGTAAAAGATATCGCAAAAACAATTAAAAAAGTTTAAAACAAAAAGGATTATCAATTAATCCTTTTTTTATAAATTGACCTAGCTTTTTATTAATGCTTTAATCATAATATGAATTATATTTTCTATTTTTTAATAGTAATATCTATAATCGCAGGCGCAATTAATGGGAAACTTCCTGATGTTGTAAACTCCATACTCACGGGGGCTGAACTTTCCGTAAAAGTTGCATTTTCTCTAATCGGAATAATGGCATTTTGGCTCGGTATGATGAAAATTGCCGAGAAGTGTGGACTTATAAGCATTATCGCAAAAATAATTAAACCGATTACAAAAAGATTGTTCAACGAAATTCCTGAAAATTCTCCTGCAATCGGCGACATAGCAATGAGTTTTTCAGCAAATGCTTTTGGCTTAACCAATGCTGCAACCCCAATTGGGATAAAAGCAATGGAAGAATTACAAAAGCAAAACAAAGACAAATCATCTGCTTCAAACGCAATGTGTATGTTTTTGGCAATGAATACCGCAGGTTTTCAATTAATTCCAGCAACAGTAATCGCTATTTTAATAGGAATTGGTTATAAAAATCCGACAGAAATTATAGCTCCAACATTGCTAGTGACAAGTATTGCTTTTATAAGCGCAATATTGTTAGCAAAAATATTCCAAAGATTTTGGGCTGAACAACCTGCAACAAATGCAGATGACACACTTCAAAAAGAGGAGGGGACACAATGTTCCAATCAATAATGAGCATAATTTCCCTCTGGGCATTACCTGCAATAATCCTTTTAATCTTAACAATGGGATTATTCAAAAAAATTCCGTTATATGAAACATTCACAACAGGCGCAAAAGACGGTTTTAAAGTTGCAATAGATATAATTCCATACCTAGTTGCAATAATAGTTGCAATATCAATGTTTAGAGCCTCTGGAATAATAGATTTAATATCTCATGCTTTCGCTCCTATACTTTCTAAATTTAATGTACCAGCCGACACAATTCCAATAATGCTGGTACGCTCACTATCAGGATCAGCAGCACTGGGAATATTTTCAGACATCGCAAACAATTTAGGTCCAGATGCCTATGCTACAAAACTTGCCGCAATAATGGTCGGCTCTAGCGAAACAACATTCTATGTTTTGGCAGTTTATTTTGGCGCAGTCGGAATTTCCAAACTAAGATATGCTCTTTTAGTTGGCTTATTGGCTGACTTTATTGGAATTGTTGCAGCAATCTCGGTCTGTAATTTTGTTTTTTAAAGTCTGTTTCAACCCAACTTTGTGTATAACTTTCCGCACTATTATGCACAACAGCCTTAACCAACACTGCATAACTGATATCTATAAAATTAATCTTATTTATCCTCTCAACAACATATTCTCGCCCACCACAATTATGACAAAAATGCTTTTCCGGAATAATTTCCTTATTTTTTATAATCCCTTTCAATTTCACACCACAACAAGCGCATCGCACCAAATACCATTGGTTTTCAATTAACTCTCCGCAATCAGGACAATAAGCAAAATCAACATCAGGGCGAACTCTTGAATGTTCGCATTCTCTATTAAATTTAAAAAACTCCAAAATCGTCATACTATTTCTATAATTACTATTTTTCAAAAGTCAACTTACCCACCTGACCAATATAAGAACTACCTAGCAAGCCAATTGGCACAGGAGCGTTTATTATATTAAATATAATTATTAAATCTTTTTCATACTTCCAGCTATTCTTAATTCCAACGAGCCTGTTTCCGCAGGCTCTTTTTTTGTGCTACGCACGTAGCCCTCTGTGACAATACCTTTCCATACCTCGTATATTGGTGTAGTCTTTTCACCCTCTGTAACAATATTCATTCCTACCTCATACATTGGTATAAAGTTTTTACGCACATAGTCCTCTGTTATAATAGATAATATTTTCTAACAAAACTAGCAATTTTATTTTTTACAGTTTTTAGAATATACATGAAAAGTAATTTAGCCCCATACATGATAGTGGTAGATAATAGATTAATTCGTGGTAAAGCCGTAACTTCCCCACTTCGCTTGTACAAAATGAAAAAAGAAGGAATTAATCAAGTTATAGATCTTCGGAACACATCTTATGTCGCAAAACCGCTAGAAAAAGTTTTTTGCAAGATGTTAGGCATAAAATATCAAAACTATAAATACCCGCATAGACTTGATGAACTCCCATCTCCGGATTTTTTCTTGACAGTTAACAATTCCATTATAAAAAATGATGGCAAAACGTATATCCACTGTAAAAACGGTAAGCGAAGAACTGGAATTTGTGTCGCATTGTATGAAAAATATTTTACTAAAAAATCAATCAATCAAATTATCTCAGATATGATTAATATAGGCTTTCAAGACATATTTAACAATCCTAAAAGTCCTCGTTCTAAAAAATATTACAATATTATCAAACAATTTTTAAACACATATTGTTTTAAAAATTCAAAATAAGGAAATAAATATGAACATAAATTATCAATCGCAATCTCCAAGTTTTGGAATAAAAATTTCTCCAAGAGTTGAAACTCAATTGTATAAACAACTTAATGAAATTGGAGAAAAAAGAATACCCAAAAAATCATTTGAAACCCAACTTGAAAATGTAAAAAAATGGGGTTCTGATGATCTTGAATTGGTTGTAACAAGAAATATAATAGGAGATTACGGTTTAGGATTAAAAAAGAAAATTGAAAACTTATTTCCTGTATCTTGGAGTTTTGAGCGTATTGGTGGTAAAACCGAACTTGCACAATTTTTAAGACTAAAAGAAGCAAATATTCATAAGACAGAAAATACTATTGATTGGCTTTACAAAAAATATGGACTTGATATTTTTAAATCCGCAATAAACAATGAACAAAGTAAATTTGTTAAAGTTAAAATAAAACAATAAATGCTTTAAAGTATTTTGCCAGATTTCAAAATTTCATTCAATAACATTACTACAACAAACTAAACGGTTTAGAAAAAGCCTTCTTTAGCATTAAAAAGAACTTTTGCTCATATTCCTTTGTCCATTTCATTTTTGATTTATCCAAATTTGATAAATTTTCATACAAAATTTTCATTTTATACGTCATAAAATTATACCGAACTACTACCGGATGTCGATTTGCAAGAGGGTTAAAAAAACTATTCAACATTACTGCATCATCAGTTCTATAAGTACCAAAATCACAACCAATATAAGCATTTCCTTCTTGCATTTTATTTATAAAATTTACAAATTTTTTGACAAATACTTGTTTATCTTCTTTGGTACTCCAATTATTAAAAATTGGACCATCCCAAAAATTCTCCATACTAAAACTGGAAAAGCGCATTCCTGCTTTTTCAACACGTTTTTTATACTCATTACCAAAACAAGCTAAATCTATAACCTGCTGAAAACCAGCATCTTTTAAGTTTTTCAAATCCTGATCAGAAGAATACATTAAAGATTGCCCTCTATAAATAGTTGTTTTTTCTGCACTATCAATCTTTTTAGCCACAATATTTAAATTATCAATATTTATTTTTTTAGGTTTAGATGAATAAAATTTTACTAACTTATTTAATTCATATTCCTCTAATCGTGGTTCTTTTTCATAAATATCAGAATAACAAAAATTCAAAGAATCAAGATGACTGCGGATAAAATTACGCCGCTCTCGAGAAACTTCATCATCATAAGCCAATGGCTCACTTTTAAAAGTTATGTTGTGAGAAAAATTTATTGAAGATACTTTCATACACACCTAAAAATAAATTTAATATAAAACAAAAGAGAGAATCAAGTTAAACTCAATTCTCTCTTTTAAATAAAGGCGCTGGCAACGAGTTATCTTCCCAGGCGGTGGCCCGCCAAGTATTTT